>Ga0182016_10000229_pt1 | contig 69378 bp, 66 predicted proteins | sample 712S2MmetaG_FD_120491 | JGI IMG/M metagenome (GOLD analysis project Ga0182016, IMG submission 120491) | Permafrost microbial communities from Stordalen Mire, Sweden - 712S2M metaG | ecosystem: Environmental > Terrestrial > Soil > Wetlands > Permafrost | place: Sweden: Stordalen | collected...
GCCGCGGGTTTCGCGCCGGCTTTCGGACGTTTTACGCCGTACTTGGAGCGGCTGACCCGGCGTTTTTCCACGCCGGCGGCGTCGAGCGTGCCGCGCACAATATGATACCGCACACCGGGCAAATCCTTCACGCGCCCACCGCGCACGAGCACAATCGAGTGCTCCTGCAAATTGTGACCTTCATCCGGGATGTAGGCAATGATCTCGTAGCCGTTGGTCAAGCGGACCTTCGCCACCTTGCGCATCGCCGAGTTCGGCTTCTTGGGGGTGCGCGTCATGACCTGGATGCACACACCACGGCGAAACGGCGAATTTTCCAAGGCAGGCGACTTGGATTTATACTTTACCTTACGGCGGCCCTTGCGGACCAACTGATTGATTGTCGGCATTTTGCGTTAAATCGCTGTAAATATCTCCGGCTTTCGATGCTGGAGAAACGGAGCGCGGAATATAGCAAACCCAATCGCCGTTGCAACAAGTATTTTGAGCTTTTTAGGGAACAACCTTGTAACGACCGCAGATGGCGCGGATTACACGGATTAACACCAATGGAAGCCTCACACGAGGCGACCAATAATAGCCCACGGCTTCAGCCGTGGGAAAATGGCCCAAAAAAAACTTTTTCCATCGGATGTGAGAAGGTGGCCGGAGGCCGGATGAAGGGCTGAATCATGAAATCCCCTTGGGATGCTGCAACGCGGTTTGGCCGTTGGCATTTCGGTTTACGATTGACAACTCATCTCCATTAGGTCTCAATATGACCATCATGAGTGGCAGCCAGCTGTTCATCCGGTGTTCCGCGCTTCTGTTCGTTGTCCCCGCCGTGCATGCCGGCCCTGGCGATCTTTCGATGTCCTCCCAAATCCTTTTTCCCACGGTCATCCAAGGTTATCAGGACCCGGTCACCGCGCAGATTTATAACGAGGCCGTGCCCGGTTCCGATCCCGTGAATTTCAGCGTGTCCGCGACCTTTCCCTATGGCAGCTCCGGCACCTATTCCGGAGCCAGGGCAGCCGACGGCGGCACCGGCTACCTCACCCTGCCGTTCTCGTTCAACTCGGGCCTCGTGAGCCCAGGTTCGCAAACCATCAGCGTCACCGCCACCGATACGGGCACGAGTGCATCGCTCACGCAGTCCGGCAGTGTCCTCGTTCTGGCGCACGCCGACCCGGCTTTTAACATTGGCGGGAATGTCGTCCAGTTGTCGTCCCAGCCGTTGACCCCGGTCGCGCAGGAACCGTCGGTGGATCCGCTGGCCTTTGGCGCCACCGGCGGCGGTGAGAGTTTTGCCGCGCGGGCGCCGAATGCGATCAACGACCCGCTCGCGCCGACCGCCGGGTTGGACCTGGACAGCATCACCGCCATCGGCGATCCCGAGATTACGCTGAGCCTGGCGCCGTTCACGGACCTGGCGGCCAACGACGATCCCGCCTTTGGCGATCCGTTTGAAATCCAGGTGGACGGTTCGGTTCCCGGGGTTTATTTCACGGATTTCGAGTTGAACTATTCAGATGAGCAGGATCTTCCCGGAGCGGACGCGATCGGGTCGGAACACGATTATTTCGGCGTGCAGGTGACCGTGACACCCGGCGGCGTCACCGGGGTGTTGGTCGTCCCGGAGCCGGGCTCCGGGCCTCTGTTGGCTCTGGGCCTTTTGTCCGTGTTCCTTGTCGCGCGACCGCGCCGGCGGCTCGCCGCTTGCTGGTGAGTCCACGCCTCCCGTTCCTTTCTTCACCCTGCCGATTATTCAAAATGCAGGACTGACCCGTCGCGCAAACCATTCAAGAAAACAGATGAGGCCGGCCTGAGGCACACGATTTTGCGGGTGGTGAGCGGCTCCTGCAACCAGACAATCCCCATCACCGCCCCGCCCACCATGAACATCCCATAAATCGGGACCACGATACTCGCTGGCATTGGCAGGCGGGCGGATTTTTAAAGCGAGCTTGCCCGGTTGATTGCGCTCATCGAGGCATTGGTCACCTCCAGGGCTTTGACAATGGAGAGGCCTTCAATGTGTCTTGCTCCAAGCTCGTTGAGCCGGTGCAAAATATTCAGTCTTTCCTGCAAAACACCCCGAAGGGCAATCGCGTTGCCCGGTTCGTTAAGCAGTACCTGCCATCGGGCCAAAAGCTCCCTGGTTTCCATTTGATAAAATTAACGCCGTTCAAAGGTTTATTGGGATAAACGCCGGCCGCAAGCCGTGACGACCGGCCGAGCCGGCCGGCTTTTCGTGCGGAATCAATGGTGGTCGTTCCGATCCTTTCCATGCCGATCGTCACGCCTCGACTGAACATGTCCGTTGCGGTCAGTTCGATAACGGTCGTTGCGAATCGCGTGATCCCGCCAATCAGCATGGCCTCTTTCCCATCCATGGAAACGCTCCAGCCGGAATGGTTCGCAGAACAGCCAGACATTGCCGGGTCCGAGATAATAATACTGGTCACCAACAAAACCGACGTATTCGTAACCGTCCCAGGCGTAGCTGTCCGGAACCATTACGGGATCCACTTCCACCGGTGGCGGAGCCGCATATACCACGGGTTGCGGAGCCACAACAACGAATGGTTGAAACGCCACCCGCCCGCTTGGCTCAATGACACAGCCGGACACCAGCAACAATCCCCCGGCCGCTATTGACAGGATAACTACACGCAAAGATTCATTATTCATGGTTCGGTCATTCGGAGGGTTGACTTTCCAATGACGATAAGCGGGAGGCGGTAATCAAACAATGGGGTGAACACCCCATGGCCAGGAGCCGTCCGACGCCTTCAGCGCCGGGCGAGATTGGTGATTTTCAGGCCGCCTGCCGGCGATCAAAATCGCGAGACCGATGATTCACGATTTTTTGGTCAGGAGGAATATGCTGATGACGGCCAGACCAATGCCCACAACGTTGCGCCCGGTGAGCGGTTCGTGCAAAAAAACAATCCCCAGAACCGCTCCGCCCACGATGAACATCCCGTAAATCGGGACCACGATGCTGGCCGGCCCCAGCGACAGCGCGCGGAACAGGGACATCACCGCCACCGTGAGCGCAATCCCGGTGGCATAGGCATACCAGGCGCTCGGACTCGCAAAATCTTTCACGCTGACGTGTTGCAGGTCGCCGCGAAGCAGAGTGACGCTCACCGCCGTTGTGAAAGTGATGACGCAAGCGATGGCCAGAACGAGAAAGCTGGAAAACTGTCCGCTGCGCGTCGCAAACTTCACCAACAGGGTGGTGAACGAATAACCGACCATGCCAATCAATGCCCAGGTGATGTAATTCATGATGGTGTTGGGTTCAAAAAAAACGTGTCGCCAGCGCCCGGGGCGATTTGCCGGGCCTGCAGTGCTTATACTGCAGGCGAGTTTGCGGCGGAAATTTATCAGCGTCAATCCGCGTAATCTGTGGTCAAATAAATCCGACACCTCACATTGTTTTGTGGGACGTGTTCCAAGGCTGGTCGGGTTGCTCCAACCCTGGGCTGATTGATTAAATCCCCTTGGGATTTTCATGGCATCTGAATTCGTGTCAAAGTTGTGTCGGTTCAAGCCGGTGGCCGGCGCGGGCCACCAAGGATGGCAGGTGGCAATGATTGATGAACTTTTTTATCCGCATCGGACAATAAACATCAGCCCGAAAAAAGTGAACATTCGAAAACGCCAGCAATTCGGGCAGGGAATCGTGAAAATCGTTTTGGCACGTCAGTTGCATTACTAATTTCATGGAGATTTTGAACAGCGCACATCAGATTTACTTCGCAACGTTTGGCGAAGCGCACGCGGCGTTGACCTCGCCGGTGGTTTTAATCTCCAGTTAGACACTGCCAGCAACCTACACTCGGCTTCAACTTCCAGTCCCGGCCGGCGGATCAACCTCCCGGACGGGGCTTGTTTTTGTAGAGGTCAGATTTGGGTTTACCCGACACATCCAGGAATTCAAAGCAAACGGGCGTCCAACTTTCGTCGGACGCCCGGTGTAAAGAATCGGTTCGGCGCTTACGCCAGCAATGGATTTTCGGCGGCGACCGGTTCCGCCGGTTCGACCGGCTCGGGTTCATCGCTGACCTCCACCAACGCCTTGATTTGCGCCCGGCGATGGTAATCAAAGCCGGTGCCCGCCGGAATGATATGGCCCATGATGACGTTTTCCTTGAAGCCGCGAAGGCTGTCGATCTTGGAACGCGTGGCGGCTTCGGTCAAAACGCGGGTCGTGTCCTGGAAGGACGCGGCGCTGAGGAAGCTGTCGGTTTCCAGTGACGCCTTCGTGATGCCGAGCAGCACCGGCGTGGCTTCGCCCGGTTTGCCGCCCATCTTCTCGACGCGCTCATTCTCTTCCTCGAATTCCAGCTTCTCAATCTGTTCGCCCCACAGGAACGTGGTGTCGCCCGGCTCGGTGATGCGCACCTTGCGGAGCATCTGGCGGACGATGATTTCAATGTGCTTGTCGTTGATGGTCACGCCCTGCAGGCGGTAAACCTCCTGCACGCCACTGACAAGATGCTCCTGCAACTCCTGCGGCCCGCAAACTTCGAGAATTTCGTGCGGATCCATCGGGCCTTCGGTCAATTGCTGGCCCTTCTTCACCAGGTCGCCCTTGAAGACGATGACGTGCTTGCCGATCGGGATCAGGTGTTCCTCTTCCGCGGCGGTCTGCTGGTCCTTGATGATGACGCAACGCTTGCCACGGACGCTCGCGCCGAAGTCCACCAGACCGTCAATCTTGGAAATTTCCGACGCATCCTTCGACCGCCGGGCCTCAAACAATTCCGCCACCCGCGGCAGACCGCCGGTGATGTCCTTGGTCTTGGACATCTTGCGGGGGGTCTTGGCCAGCAGGGTGCCGGGGAAGATATCGTTGCGTTCCTTCACGACGATGTGCGCGCCGGAGGGAATCGGATAATTCGCCGTCACCTCGCCATCCGCGGCGGTGATGATGATTTGCGGGTGCAAATCCTCCTTGTGCTCGATGACGACCATGGCTTCCTGGCCGGTGGTTTCGTCCATTTCCTGTTTCATCGTCACACCCTCGATGATGTCGTGGAACTTCACCCGGCCCGCCTTCTCGCAAAGAATCGGGACGTTGTACGGGTCCCACTGCACGAAGGTTTCACCCTTCTTCACCTGGGCGCCGTCGGGCACGGAGATGACCGAGCCGACGACAATGTTGTGGTTTTCCAGTTCGCGACCGTCCGTGGCGAGAATGGAAACAGAACCGTTTTTGTTCAGGACGATGTTGTTGCCGTCCTCAAGTTGCACGAGGCGCAGTTCGTTGTACCGGACCGTGCCTTCGTATTTCGCCTTGATCTGTGGAATCTTGAACACGCCGGCCGCGGTACCACCGATATGGAACGTCCGCATGGTGAGCTGGGTGCCGGGCTCGCCAATGGACTGTGCGGCGATGATGCCGATGGCCTCGCCGAGTTTCACCAGGCTGCCGGTCGCAAGATTGCGGCCGTAGCAATTGATGCAAACGCCCTTCTTGCTTTCGCACGTGAGCACCGAGCGGATGCGCAGGCGTTCAATGCCCGCGGCCTCAATGCGTTTGGCCTTTTCCTCGTCAATCTCCTCGTTGGCGCGAATGAGAAATTCCTTCGGGTTGGTCGGGTTCACCGTGTCGTCGCACGCAAACCGGCCCACCAGGCGGTCGGCCAGTTTGACCACTTCATCCTCACCTTCGTACACGGCCGAGACCCAGATGCCGTTTGACGTGCCGCAATCGGTTTCCTGGGTGATCACGTCCTGCGCGACGTCCACGAGCTTGCGGGTCATGTAACCGGAATCGGCGGTCTTGAGCGCCGTGTCGGCGAGACCCTTGCGGGCGCCGTGCGTGGAGATGAAATATTCCAGCACCGAGAGTCCCTCGCGGAAATTCGCAAGAATCGGCTTTTCGATGATGTCGCCGCTGGGTTTGGCCATGAGGCCGCGCAAACCGGCGAGCTGACGCACCTGCTGTTTGTTGCCGCGCGCGCCGGAGTCCACCATGAGATAAACGGGGTTGAATTCCTTCTTGCCCTGGTTGGCTTCGAGCGTGCGGAACATGACGCCTGAAATCTGGTCCGTGCAATGCGTCCAGATGTCCACGATCTTGTTGTAGCGTTCGCCCGGTGTGATGACACCCTTGCGATACTGTTTCTCGACTTCCTTGATCTGTTTTTGCGCGGTGTCAATTTCCTGATCGCGTTCCTTCGGCACAATCATGTCATCAATACCGATGGACACACCGGATTTGGTCGCTTCGCGGAAGCCCAGTTCCTTGAGCTTGTCGAGCATCGCAACCGTCTTTTCGTGGCCGGCGACCTTGTAACATCTCCAGATCAAATCGCCGAGCTGGCTTTTGCCGGCGGCCTTGTTGTAAAAACCGAGCCCGGCCGGCCAGATTTCGCTGAAGATGACGCGTCCGGCGGTGGTCTCGATGAGCTTTTTGTTCGCGTCGCCATAAATGGTCGGACGGCCGAAGTCGGGGTTCGCCAGGCGGATCCGGTCGTGGGTTTTCAACCCGCCATCGTCGTGGGCAAAAATGACTTCTTCCTTCGAACCGAACAGCGGCAGCTTCCGGGTGTCGGCAGGCATCGGCGTGCGCGGTTCGGCGGTGAGATAATAACAGCCAAGCGTGATGTCCTGCGTCGGCGTAATAATGGGCCGGCCGGATGACGGGCTGAAAATGTTGTTGGGCGCCATCATCAACAGACGCGCCTCCATTTGGGCCTCAACCGACAGCGGCACGTGCACGGCCATCTGGTCGCCGTCAAAGTCCGCGTTGTAGGCGGTGCAAACCAGCGGGTGAATGCGAATCGCCTCGCCTTCGATCAACTGCGGTTCGAACGCCTGCACGGACAACCGGTGCAGCGTCGGCGCGCGGTTGAGCAACACCGGATGACCCTTGGTCACTTCTTCCAAAACGTCCCAGACTTCCTTCGTCTGGCGCTCGATCATCTTTTTGGCGCTGCGAACGGTGTGGACGTAGCCCAGTTCCTTCAGCCGGCGGATGATGAATGGTTCAAACAAAACCAACGCCATTTTCTTGGGCAAACCGCACTGGTGCAGCTTGAGTTCGGGTCCAATGACGATGACCGACCGGCCGGAATAATCCACGCGTTTGCCGAGCAAATTCTGGCGGAACCGTCCACCCTTGCCCTTGAGCATGTCGCTGAGGGATTTCAACGAACGATTGCCCGCGCCGGTGACCGGGCGGCCGTGACGGCCGTTGTCGAACAGTGCGTCCACCGCCTCCTGCAGCATGCGCTTTTCGTTGCGGATGATGACTTCAGGCGTCTTGAGCTGGAGCAACGTCTTGAGCCGGTTGTTACGGTTGATGACACGGCGATAAAGGTCGTTCAAATCCGACGTGGCGAAGCGGCCGCCTTCGAGCGGCACGAGCGGACGCAAATCCGGCGGAATCACCGGCAGCACCGTCAAAATCATCCACTCCGGCCGGCTTTTGGAAATCTGCAAGCCCTGGAGCAGCTTGATCCGCTTCGCCAGTTTTTTGCGGATTTGCTTGCTCTTCGTTTCCGTCATGGCCTCCTGCAAGCGGTCCGCCGATTTGGCCAGATCCACCCTGGCGAGCGCCTCCCGCACGGCTTCCGCGCCCATCTTGGCGAGGAACGCGTCCGCGCCGTAGGTTTCGCGCGCTTCGCGATATTCGTGCTCGTTGAGCAGTTGGTTTTGCTTCAACGCCGTGTTGCCCGGATCAATGACGAGGTAATCCTCGTAATAAATCACGCGCTCCAGATTGCGCGCCGTCATGTCGAGCACGAGGCCGATGCGCGACGGCATGCACTTGAAGAACCAGATGTGGCAGACGGGCACGGCCAGTTCGATGTGGCCCATGCGTTCGCGCCGGACGCGCGCCAGCGTCACTTCCACGCCGCAACGGTCGCAGACAATGCCGCGATGTTTGATGCGCTTGTATTTGCCGCAGGAACATTCCCAGTCCTTGACGGGGCCGAAAATGCGTTCGCAGAACAAGCCGCCTTTTTCCGGCTTGAAGGTGCGGTAATTGATGGTTTCGGGGTTTTTGACCTCCCCTTTGGACCAGGAACGGATGGCTTCCGGCGACGCGAGGGCAATCGCGACGTAATCCACCTGGTTCACCTTGTCCAGCCCGAGCAATTCACGGGCGCTTTCTTTGGTGCTGATCATACGCGTTTGGGTTAAAACTTATACCGTTGCCAGTGTGGCAGCCGCCGATTCACCTTCGCCGTGTTCAATCGGATTCGAATAGCCGACCTTCACATCGAGGCCGAGCGACTGCATTTCCTTGACGAGCACGTTGAACGATTCGGGAATGCCCGCCTCCAACGCGTTGTCGCCTTTCACAATGCTCTCGTAAATGCGCGTGCGGCCCTGCACATCGTCGGATTTGACGGTGAGCAGTTCCTGCAGCGTGTAAGCCGCGCCGTACGCTTCCATGGCCCACACTTCCATTTCGCCGAAGCGCTGGCCGCCATATTGCGCCTTGCCGCCGAGCGGCTGCTGCGTGACGAGGGAATACGGCCCGACCGCGCGGGCGTGAATCTTGTCCGCGACCAAATGGCCGAGCTTCATCATGTAGATGTAGCCAACCACGATTTCCTGGTCGAATTGTTCGCCGGTGCGCCCGTCAATGAGATGTGTCTTGGCGTGCTCCGGCAATTTCGCCTCCTTCAGATAACCGCGAATGTCCTTTTCCTTGATGCCGTCGAAGACCGGCGTGGCGAATTTCATGCCCAGCAATTTCGCGGCCCAGCCCAGGTGCGTTTCCAGCACCTGACCGACGTTCATGCGCGACGGCACACCCAGCGGATTCAAAACAATCTCCACCGGCGTTCCGTCGGCGAGGAACGGCATGTCCTCCTCCTTGACGATGCGCGCGACCACGCCCTTGTTGCCGTGCCGGCCGGCCATCTTGTCACCGACCGAAAGCTTGCGTTTGGACGCGATGTAAACCTTCACCGACTTGACGATGCCGGCTTCGACGCCTTCGCCCGCCTCGGCGCGTTCCATTTCCTCGTCGTATTGCATCTGCAAATCGTCGAACTTCTTTTTGAAGCTGCCGATGATCTCGTTGATTTTGTTGCGGATGGGCGACGGATCAATTTCAATGCGGTCATATACCGTTGCCAGCTTGCGCAGCAAGGTCTTGGTGATCTTGCGATTGGCCGGAATGATGATCTCCCCGGTCTCGCTGTTGACCACGTCGAGCGGAATTTTTTCACCGAGCAGGATGTTGCTCAGCGCCTCGGTCAACTGGTCGCGCAGTTCGTCGGTTTTCTTCTTGTGATCTTCCTCGATCTGCTTGGAGTGGCGCCGTTCGTCCGTGGAACTCGATTTGACGCGATCGCTGTCCTTCTTGGACGAAACCTTCACGTCCATGACAATCCCGTAGGTGCCGGACGGAACCTTGAGCGACGTGTCCTTCACATCCGCGGCCTTTTCCCCGAAAATCGCGCGCAGCAGGCGCTCTTCCGGGGCGAGTTCGGTCTCGGATTTCGGGGTGATTTTGCCAACCAGAATGTCGCCGGGTTTCACCTCCGCGCCGACGCGGATGACGCCATCGGTGCCGAGATTCTTCAGCGCCTCGTCGCCAAGATTGGGGATGTCCCGCGTGATTTCCTCGGGCCCGAGCTTGGTATCGCGCGCGCTGACCTCGAATTCATCAATATGAATGCTCGTGAAGATGTCCTCCTTCACGATTTTTTCGCTGATCAGAATGGCGTCCTCGAAGTTGTAACCGTTCCACGGCATGAACGCGACGAGCACGTTGCGCCCGAGCGCCAGCTCGCCATCGCGCGTGCAGGGACCGTCGGCAATCACCTGGCCCTTTTTCACGTGTTCGCCCTTGTGCACCAGAATCTTCTGGTTGATGCAGGTGGCGGCGTTCGACCGCATGAATTTCCGGATGGGATAAACCCAGACCCCGTGTTCCGGATCATGTTTAATCTTCTTTTTGGTTTCGGGCAGCTTGCCGTCTTCGGTGATGATGATCTGGCTGCCGGTGACGGAAGCAACCTTGCCGGCCTCCTCGGCCACGGCCACGGCGCGCGAATCACGGGCGACCCGGTCTTCGAGACCGGTGGCCACCAGCGGCGCCTCGGTGACGAGGAGCGGCACGGCCTGGCGTTGCATGTTCGAGCCCATCAATGCGCGGTTGGCGTCGTCATGCTCCAGAAACGGAATCAACGATGCGGCGATCGAGACCAGCTGCTTGGGCGATACGTCCATGTAATTCACCCGCGCCGGCTCAACATCAACGAATTCGCCGCGCGCGCGGCACACGACGCGGTCGCTCAGGAAGTGGCCCTTGTCGTCAATCAGCGTGTTCGCCTGCGCGACGATGTATTGTTCCTCGCGATCGGCGGTGAGAAATTCGGTTTCGGTCATGACGCGCCCGTCCTTGACCTTGCGATAGGGCGTTTCCAGAAAGCCGAACTCGTTGATGCGCGCAAAGGTGGCCAGGGACGCAATCAAACCGATGTTCGGGCCTTCCGGCGTCTCAATCGGGCAAATGCGTCCGTAATGCGATGGATGCACGTCACGGACCTCGAAGCCCGCGCGATCGCGGCTCAAGCCGCCCGGCCCGAGTGCGCTGAGACGGCGCTTGTGCGTCAGTTCCGCCAGCGGATTGATTTGATCCATGAACTGGCTCAACTGGGAGCGGCCAAAGAAATCGCGAATGACCGCCGAGAGCGCCTTGGGATTGATGAGCTTCTGCGGGGTCATGGCCTCGACGCTTTGATCAAACAGCGTCATGCGCTCCTTGACGAGGCGCTCGGTGCGGGCCAGGCCGACGCGGCATTGATTGGCCAGCAATTCGCCAACTGTGCGGATGCGGCGGCTGCCGAGGTGATCAATGTCATCCAGCGAACCTTCGCCCTTTTTGAGGCGGAGCAGATATTTCGTCGCCGCCACCAGATCATCCTTGGTCAAAATGCGCGACGCTTCCTTGTCCTTGAGTCCGAGCTTCTGGTTGATTTTATAACGGCCGACGCGGCCCAAATCATAGCGCTTCGAGTCAAAGAACAACCGTTTGAGCAGGGCGCGGGCATTCGCCGCCGTCGGCGGATCCCCGGGACGCAAACGCCGGTAAATGTCCTTGAGCGCTTCCTCCTCGTTTTTGGCCGGATCCTTCTTGAGACATTTGATCAGGACGCCCTCGTCCACGGAGGTGTCCACGACCTTGACCTTGCTGACGCCCAGCTCGGCAATTTGTTTGATGATGGCCTTCGACAGTGGCTCGAAGGCGCGCGCGACCACCAGACCCTTTTCTTCATCGACGGCGTCCTGAATCAGAACGTGGTTCGACAAATCCTCGAGTTTCTCGGCCTCTTTGACCGTTAGCTCCTCGATTTCGTAAAACAATTTGATGATTTCCTCATCCGTGCCCCGCGTTTTTTCGCCGTTATCCTTGCCCTTGCCAATGCCGCCTTCCACATCCAGAAAGCTTAGCGCGCGGAAGAAGGTCGTCGTCAAAAATTTCCGGCGGCGTTTCTTGCGGTCGAGGTAGACATACAGCAGGTCGCCCGTGTCAAATTGCGCCTCGTACCAGGAGCCGCGGTCGGGGATGACGCGGAAGCTGTGCAGGATTTTGCCGTTCGGATGCTGGGTGGCTTCAAAGGCGATGCCCGGCGAACGATGCAACTGGCTCACAACCACGCGCTCCGCGCCATTGATGACAAACGTGCCCTGCGGCGTCATCAGCGGCAATTCGCCCATGAACACCTTTTCCTCCTTGGCGCTCTTGCCCTCTTCCTTGAGCAGGAACGTGACGTACAGCGGCGCGCCATAGGTCAAACCTTCGCGCAAACATTCCAGCCAGTCCACCTTGGGCTCGCCGATTTCGTAGGATTTGTAGTCCAGCTCGCACTTTTCATCGTAGCTCTTGATGGGAAAAACTTCGCGGAAGACCGCCTCCAGGCCGGTATCCTTCTGGCGCCGGTTCGGTGACGCGGCGGCTTGCAGAAATTCCGCATAGGAATTGGTCTGCAATTCAATCATGTTCGGCGGCACGACGATCTCTTTGATCTTGCCGAAGTTGATGCGTTCTGTGATTCGCGATGGCATTGGGACTTTCTGGTTTGGCCGGCAACAGCGCCGGGCCGACATTTCTTATACAACGACACAAGGCAGGCGCGCCGCGTTCAACGGGCTGCCTGCCAAATCAAACTGCTGTTTGTTCCTGCTCGTAATGGATGAAAACTTTCGCCCGCAACACCGCGGGAAAGGGCGGCGCCCGTTTGACGGGAACGCCGCCCGATAATTCGCCGTTATTTGACTTCCACTTTTGCGCCTGCTTCTTCGAGCTTTTTCTTGGCCGCGTCCGCATCGGCCTTGTTGGCGCCTTCGAGCACCGGCTTGGGCGCGCCTTCCACCAGCGCCTTGGCTTCCGCCAATCCCAGCCCGGCCTTTACTTCGCGGACCGCCTTGATGACGGCAATCTTCTTGTCCGCCGGCGCAGAAGCCAGGATCACGTCAAACGTGTCCTTCGCCGCCGCCGCCGGAGCGCCGCCGGCCGCCGCACCGCCGGCCGCCGCCACCGCCACCGGCGCGGCAGCAGTAACGCCCCATTTTTCTTCAAGTTTTTTTACCAGGTCGGCGGCTTCAATCACCGTCAACTTGCTCAATTCCTCTACGAGGTTTCCAATGTCAGCCATATTACCTTTCTATCGTCTCGTCGTCCGCCACGGCCCACCTTCGCTCATGCTCCGGCGTGACACGCCCCGGCGGTTTTAAGTCCGTCGTTTTGAACCGACGATTTACGTTGTTGTTTGTTTGTTCCTCCCCGCCACCGGCAGGGTGGCAGGGAAATCGTTTCAACCCTTCTCCGCCTTCGCCTTGATGACCCGCGCGAGTTGCGACGCGGGCGTGTTGATCAAGGTCACCAGCTTGGTGGCCGGCGAGTTCAACAGGCCGAGCAGCGTGGCGCGCAACACATCCAGACTCGGCAAATCGGCCAGCACCTTGATTGCCGCCTCTTCCAGCCGTTGATTGTCCAAATAGCCGAACTTGACCTTCAGCTTGTCGAATTCCGCGGCGAAATTCTTCAGCGCCTTCGCGGCCGCGGAAATTTCCTTTTGCCCGGTGACCACGGCCATTTGCCCGGTCAACGCGCCATTCAATTCGCCGACCCCGGCTTCCTTGGCGGCAATCTGGAAGATGGAATTTTTCACCACGTGAATTTCCGCGCCCGCCTGCGCCAGGCGCTTGCGCAACTCGGTCAGATGGGAAACCTTCAGCCCGCGATAGTCCGCCACGATGAAGTACGGCGAGGCGTTCAACCGGGCCACGTAGGCCTTCGTCAAAATTTGTTTTTCAGCACGCATGGTTCAAATCCTCTTTAATTGTTTGAAAATTCGCGCACGTCCACCCGCACCGGCGGACTCATGGTCGCCGAAATGGTGCAGGAATGAATGTAAGTGCCCTTGAGACTGTTGGGACGCGCCTTGGCCACGGCCTCGATCACCGCGCGCGCATTTTCCTCAATCTGCGCCACCGTGAACGACACTTTGCCGACCGACACATGCACGTTGCCCGCCTTGTCTACCTTAAACTCGACGCGCCCGGCCTTGACCTCCTTCACGGCCTTGGCCGTGTCGTCCGTCACCGTGCCGGTCTTCGGGTTCGGCATGAGACCGCGCGGCCCCAGCACCTTGCCCAGCTTGCGAACCTCGATCATCGCTTCCGGGGTGGCAATCGCCACGTCAAAATCCGACCAGCCTTCCTGGCACTGCTTGATCATGTCCTCAAACCCGACGTATTCCGCGCCCGCAGCCTTGGCCGCGTCCGCCGCTGCGCCGTTCCGGGTGAACACCAGCACGCGGACGGTCTTGCCGCTGCCATGCGGCAACGGGACGGTGCCGCGCACCATCTGATCGGATTGTTTCGGGTCCACGCCGAGGCGGAACGCGAGGTCAACCGTCTCATTGAATTTGGCCTTGGGAAACGTCGTCAGCACGCCGACGGCATCCTTGAGCGGATACGCTTTACGGGCGTCGACGACTTCGAGCGCTTTTTTGTATCGTTTGCTTGGCATTTGTCCGGGTGCGGTTCAAACGAGTTCCACATCAGCGGAACTCTCCCGCGGTTTCTAGTTTGGATTAAGTTTAGAATTAAGATAAGGAATGGAAACGGACGAATCCGCCGCCATGCTCATCATCTTGATTTTCATCTTAATCGCGTTGTTAAATTTATTCGACGACTTCAATGCCCATGCTGCGGGCGGTGCCGGCAATGATGCGGAACGCCGCGTCCGGCGAAGACGAATTCAAATCCTTTGCCTTCAGCTTGACGATGTCCAAAACCTGTTTGCGCGTCACCTTGCCGACCTTTTCCTTGTTGGGCACCTTGGACCCGGCGGTGATGCCCGCGGCCTTTTTCAAGAGCACGGACGCCGGCGGCGATTTGGTGATGAACGTGAACGACTTGTCCTGATAAACCGTGATCACGACCGGAATCACCAACCCCGCGTCGGCCTTGGTCGCCGCATTAAATTCCTTGCAGAAGCCCATGATGTTGACGCCGTGCTGACCGAGCGCCGGGCCGACCGGGGGCGCAGGATTCGCCTGCCCCGCCGGAATCTGCAATTTGATCTGTCCTGTGACTTTCTTTGCCATAAAACGCCTATGCCTTTTCTACCTGCCAATATTCCAGTTCAACGGGCGTGTTACGCCCAAAAATATTCACGGTCACCTTCAATTTTCCGCGTTCAGGATCAATCTCTTCAATGATGCCGCTGAAATTGAGAAACGGCCCGTTGTTGATCTTGATCGTTTCGCCAACCTCAAAATTGACCTTCGGCTTTTCCGTTTCCTCGGACGCCGAAATCTGCGCCTTGATTTGCTCGACCTCCTCCGCCGGCGTGGGGGTCGGCGGCTCGCCGCCCACAAAGCCAATCACGCCCTGGGTTTCCTTGATGAAATACCACGGCTTTTCAATGATGCGGCTGTTTTCATCCAGCAATACCATGTCCACAAACACGTAACCCGGCCACAATTTGCGGCTGGACACGGTCTTTTTCTGATTACGCACCTCGACGACTTTCTCCATCGGCACCAGGACTTCTTTGACAAAGTCGTGCATCTCGTCGGTCTTGACGCGCTTCTCAATGCTTTCCTTGACCTTCTGCTCCTGGCCGGAAAGCGTATGTATGACAAACCACTGGCTGCGCATGTTGCTCAGAGTTTAAAGAAAATTGTAAAAAAGATTTGGTCCACGATATAAACAAACCCGCCCATCGCGGCGATGGAAACCGCGATGACCAGCGTTGAACCTTTTAATTCGTCCCACGTCGGCCACGAGCATTTCCTCAATTCTTCGCGCGTTTCCAGCACATAGGCAGCCAGGAGCTTGATTTGTCCCTGCCACCAAAGGTAGCCAAAGACCGCGCTGATCACCGCCGCCCAAATCAAAATTTTAGTCCAACTGGTCACAAATATTTATTTCTTTACCGCTTCGCCGGCTCGCCGGGCAGCCGCTCGCAGCACTCACATACCAGCCGTTGCCCACGGCCCGCCTGCGTTCATCGCTTCGGCGCGACGGCCTCAGCGCTTGCTTCGCGGCGTGCGAAGGCTGGCGGAGAGGGAGGGATTCGAACCCCCGTTGGGCTTTCACCCAAAGCGGTTTTCAAGACCGCCGCGATAGACCACTCTGCCACCTCTCCGTTGTGCAGACTGGCCAGTTGAGCCGCAGCTCCCCGCGTTCCGCCCGCCCTGGCTTCGCCGGGCGAAGGCTGGCACGGCAGGAGGGACTTGAACCCCCAACCAACGGTTTTGGAGACCGCTACTCTACCAATTGAGCTACTGCCGTATCTGCCCAATCTCGTTTGTCTTTCAGACAAAAGTGAAACCGCGGGGTTCATGGTCCCGCGTTCCGAATCTGGAAACGGTTCAGGCAATGACTTCCGTCACGCGACCGGCGCCAATCGTGCGGCCGCCTTCGCGGATCGCGAAGCGCTGGCCCTTTTCCATCGCGACCGGCGCGATCAGTTCAATCTCCACTGAAACATTGTCACCGGGCATCACCATTTCGACGCCCTGGGCCAGGGTAACCGTGCCCGTCACGTCGCTGGTGCGGAAATAAAATTGCGGACGATACTTGGTGAAGAACGGCGTGTGCCGGCCGCCTTCATCCTTCGACAACACATACACTTCCGCCTTGAACTTCAGGTGCGGCGTGATGGAGCCGGGTTTGGCGAGCACCATGCCGCGCTCGACTTCTTCCTTCTTGGTGCCGCGCAGCAGCACGCCGACGTTGTCGCCGCATTGCGCCGAGTCGAGCAGTTTGCGGAACATTTCAATGTCGGTCGCTGTCGTCTTGCGGGTGTCCTTCAGGCCGACGATTTCAACTTCTTCCATCCGCTTGAGCACGCCGCGTTCGACCCGGCCCGTCACCACGGTGCCACGGCCTTCAATGTTGAACACGTCCTCGATGCACATCAGAAACGGCTTGTCCACTTCGCGCGTCGGCAGCGGGATGAACGAGTCAATCGCGTCCAGCAATTCCTGGATGGCCTTCGCACCTTCGGGTTCATGCGCCAGCGCCTTCTTCGCGCTGCCGCGAACGATCGGCGTCTTGTCGCCTGGAAATTCATATTTGGTCAGCAGGTCGCGGACTTCCATCTCCACCAGGTCCAGCAGTTCCTTGTCATCCACGAGGTCCACCTTGTTCAGGAAAACCACAATCGCCGGCACGCCGACCTGGCGGGCCAGGAGGACGTGCTCCTTGGTCTGGGGCATCGGGCCTTCCGAGGCGTCCACCACCAGAATGGCTCCGTCCATCTGCGCCGCGCCGGTAATCATGTTCTTGATGAAGTCCGCGTGGCCGGGACAATCAATGTGGGCGTAGTGCCGCTTGTCGCTTTGATACTCGACGTGCGAGACGGCAATGGTCACCGTCTTGGTTTCGTCGCGCACCGTGCCGCCCTTGGTGATATCGGCGTAGGAAATCGGCGTCGCCAGACCTTTCTTGGCCTGAACCTCGACAATCGCAGCCGTTAAAGTGGATTTGCCGTGGTCAATGTGTCCGATGGTTCCGACGTTGACGTGCGGTTTCGTTCTTTGAAATTGCTCTTTAGCCATTGTTATCTCCTGCGTTGATTGCGTTTATTTTTGTCAACAAAATGTCTGGAGCCCATGATCAGGATCGAACTGATGACCTCATCCTTACCAAGGATGTGCTCTACCAACTGAGCTACATGGGCACATTGAAATCATTAGTCCGACCAAACACGTCAAACGACAAAAAACCGCTTCCCCTCACTGCTTTCCTTTCGAAAATCCGAGGGGCAACCGGCTTTATAATCTGTTTACGGCTCCGACGCCACGCAAACTAGCAACTCCAGCCCGCATGTCAACAGGTTTTCAACAATTATTTATTTGCTGATTCCCCGTTCGCTGGACCGCACGAACTCCACCAAATGGCTGATTTCCTCGACCGCCGGCAGCTTTTTCTCCACTTTCACCACCGCATTACGAACGGTCAGGCCTTCACGGAATAAAATCTTGTAAGCCTGCCGCAGCGCGCTCTGGGCCGGTTCCGAAACGCCGTTCCGTTCCATCCCGATTTTGTTGATGGTGCGCGTTTCCGCCGGATTGCCGTCCGCCATCATAAACGGCGGCACGTCCTGCACCACCTTCGAGCAGCCGCCCACCATCGCCATCTTGCCGATGCGACAAAACTGGTGAATGGCCGCCAGCCCGCCAATCACCGCATAATCCCCCACGGTCACATGTCCGCCCAGGGTCGCCACGTTCGACATGATGATATGGCTGCCGAGCAGGCAATTGTGCGCCATGTGGCAGTAGGCAAGGATGTGATTGTGCGAACCGACGCGCGTGACTTCGCCGTCGCCGGTCGCGCTGTGGATCGTCACGTATTCGCGGAACGTGTTGCCATCGCCGATTTCCACGCGCGTGACGCCGCCCTTCCATTTCAAGTCCTGCGTCTGCAACCCGATGCTGGCGAAGGGAAAGATTTCGTTTTCCCGGCCCAGTTTTGTGTGGCCGTCGATGACGACGTGCGAATGGAGCCGGCATTTGTCGCCCAGCGTGACATGTTGACCAATGACACAGTATGGGCCGATCTGACAACCGGCGCCAATGCGCGCCTTGGGATGTATGATTGCAGTCGGATGAACCATGGAAAAATTTACGATTTACGATTATGGTTTCGATTTGCTTGAGTGCGCGTAAATCGTATATCGCAAATCATAAATCGTTAAGCCGCGCGCAGCATGAAGGTGACCTCCGCTTCGCTGACGATTTCGCCGCGCACCGTGCAAACGCCCTTGGCCTTGCCGATTTTTCCGCGCGTCTTCATCAACTCAACCTCGATGGTGAGGACGTCGCCAGGCTCAACCGGTTTGCGCCATTTGACATTTTCGGCGGACATGAAATAAGCCAGGTGCCGTCCCTCCTCGGCGTGTTTGATCATCAACAGCCCGGCGGCCTGGGCCATGGCCTCCAGCTGAAACACGCCGGGCATAATGGGATGACCGGGAAAATGTCCCTGGAAATACGGCTCGTTCATGGAAACGTTTTTAACCGCCGTGATGCGCATGGCTTCCACCCTGACCACGCGATCCAACATCAACATCGGATAGCGGTGTGGCAGCAACTGCATGATCTGTTCGATGTTCATCACGCCCTCGTCCTGCCCGGCGGCGGAATTTTCCGCCGCCACGCCATTGCCCGTCACCGGCGGCGGGCCAAACGCCTGCGCCGCGCGCAACGGCCTGGTCATCTGCGCGGAAATCAGGCGGGCCATCTCACAATTCGCCGCGTGGCTCGGACGGATGGCAATCAAATGCCCGCGCACCGGGCGTCCGAGCAGCGACAGGTCGCCCACGATGTCCAGCATCTTGTGCCGCACGAACTCCTCCGGATACCGGAGCGGCTCGGTGGTCAGCACCGCGTCATCGCGGATGACCACCGCGTTTTCCAGGCTGCCGCCCTTGATCAGGTTGTTTTTGATGAGATGTTCAATCTCCTCGTAAAAGCAAAATGTCCGCGCGTGCGACAGTTCCCGTTCCCAGGTTTTGGGCGTGACTTCCGTGCTGTAATATTGCGTGAACCGCCCCCGCTTGTCCGAGCTGGTGCAGGTGATTTTGAAACCGTCGTCCGGAAACAACGTCATCACCGTCTCGCCCGATTCCAGTTCAATCGGTTCGGTCGGCGAATAAGTCTCGCGCTTTTCCGCCTGCGGCACGATACCGGCGGCCTGGATGATTTTGCAGAACTCGCGCGAACTGCCGTCGGCAATCGGCGGCTCGTTCGAATCCAGTTCGATGACGGCGTTGTCGATGCCATAACCCGCGAGCGCAGCGAGCACGTGTTCGACGGTGTGAATTTTCACGTTCCCCTTGGCGAGCGTCGTTGAGCGGGTCGTCTCGGCCACGTTTTCCACGCGCGCCTCAATTTCCGGTTTGCCTTCCAGGTCCACACGGCGGAACCGCACGCCGCTGTTCGCGGGTGCGGGCAGGATGGTCATGTTCACCCGGTTGCCGCTATGCAGGCCAATGCCGGAGAAACTGGCGGGACGGTTGAGCGTCTGCTGATTGAGCACGGACGGATTAGACAAAACACTAGGGAGATTGGCAAGATTGCATTCAGGGCAGTAAGCGACGACAAACAAATCCCCATCACTGCTGCCCGTACTTGCCGTTGGCCCATTGTTGCGCAGCGGTTTCACCAAAAATCGTGCGTCGCTGATCGTAACTGATCCAATCCAGCTCCGACATCACGGGCGCGACGGAATGCTGGAACTGGTCGTTGATGCTCATCAGGGCCGCCTTTTGTTGGGCGAGTTGATTGAGCTGGTCTTGAACCGTTTGCCCGGTGCTGCCATACAGACTGGCCGGATTCATTGCGCCGAGCGCGTTGCGTTCAATCGCCATGCCGACCAATGAGGTTATCAAAAATGGATCGTTCAGGTGTTGTCCCAGATTCACGGCCATCTGCAACATGGACTGGGCCGAGGCAGGATCACCGGCTTGTTGATACGAACCCGCCAGGCTGACCATGTTCAGTCCCAGTTGTCTGAGCGCGGCGAGCTGGGGCAACTGGATTTGTGCCGGCCCCATCATCTCCGCATCCGCCACGGAATAACCGGCCGCGAGATAAGCTTCTTCGAGGGACTGCTGGGCATCCTGGAAGTAATCCTGAAACTGCGATTTGCCGGCGGCGGCATTGAGTTCCTGCACCGCCTGGTCGTTCTGGCCGGAACCAAAATAATTCAAGGCCGAAAGATAATTCGCCAGCGCATTGTCGGGCGCCGACTTCTCAAAAGCGTTCAACCATTGACGCTGTTCTTCCGGAGACAGAGCCTTGTCCAAAGCCGCCCGAAAATCCACCTGCGGATCATTGGGATAGGTTTTCATCGCCTCCTGCATCAGCGCCGGGTCTCCCGACGCCTGAAACGCAGCCAGCAGATTTGCGGCCGTTCGTCCGTTGGACTTGAGATAAGCCTCGACCTGTTCGTGGGTCAACCTGGGCACCTCGCCCTCTTTCAGGAATCTGGCAATCAGATTGGTGGCGGGTGAATCTTCCGCCAATGGTGCCGGTGCGGCGACCGCCTGCCATGGCGGTGCGGGCAGACGAAGCATGAGCTTCGCCACCGCTTCGCGCCGGGAAAGGCTGAGGTTGTCGGATTGGAACTGCGTGATTTGCTGGCGCAACGATTCGTTATCCGCTCTCAACTTTTCCTGCGCCTGATGTTGAATCACAAAAGTCGTCACGGCGCCGGCCACCACCAGCGCGCCGATGCTGAGTTTGAATTGGGTTGCCGTCATAAGTTTCAAAAGGGTTAGCGTCGTTCCAGTTCCTGCCGTTGCGCCGGCCAGGGCCACGCCGGAAATCGTAACCGCCAGTCCGGCAGGCGCGGCGCTGACCGCTTCACCCGCCAGCGCGGTTCCCAGTGCCGCGGCGGAAAAGACAACGCCGCGATTTTTGAGCAGTCCGCGCAATTCTTCCAGAGCGCGGCTCACGCGTTTCTGGGCGGCGTTCTCGGTGCCACCCAGGGCTTCGCCGACCGAACGCAAATCGCGCTGTTCAAAGAAACGCAGCAGAATGGCGGTGCGATCCTCCGCGCCGAGCTGGTTGATGGCTTCGTCCAGAAGGGGCGCAACCTGGGCCAGGTTCGCCTCCGAGTAATCTTGTTGTTCGTTCATGGCCACGGCCTGCCGTTCGCGGGATTGGCGGCGACGTTCGCCCCGCACGATTTTGGAAGCCACAAAACAAGTGTGGCGATGCAGCCACCCGCCCAGCATCACGTCGCGTGGCAATGTGCGAGCCTTGCGCGCCAGGTCCACGAAAACGGTTTGAGCCGCGTCCTGCGCCAGATGCGTATCGCCGCCGGTCAATCGAACCGCCGTGGAATAAACCAGATTGAGATAACGTGACACCAGTTCACGAAAGGCCGGTTCCGAACCGTTCGTGGCGTAATCCGCCAGCAATCTCTGACTGTCAGTCATTGTCTCTTCACCATTAAAGACCCGCTGACGGTCAAAAGCCGCCAAAATAATTTGAAAAATGGCGGTGTTAAGACAATGGGGGAAGAACCCACCGAACCATGATCCCTGCTCCAGTTTGTGTGAAACCCCGGGCGAAACAGCGGAAAACAGTTCAGTAAACCTTGCGCAGATTGGATGGCAGGATGTTCAGTTCGGAGCGGTATTTGGCCACCGTGCGGCGCGCGATGCTGATGCCCTTGTCCCCGAGCATTTTCACCACCTCCTGATCCGACAGCGGCTTGGTGGATTCTTCGTGCTTGAAGATTTCGGCAATCATGTCCTTGACGCTGGTGTTGGACACGCCGTCACCCGTCGCGGTGTGCAGACCGGCGGTGAAGAAAAATTTCATTTCAAACACGCCCTGCGGCGTCTGCATGTATTTGGCCGAAACCGCGCGGCTCACCGTGGTCTCATGCACGCCCACCACATCCGCCACCTGCGCCATGGTCATCGGCCGCAAATGAGCGACGCCCTTCTCCATGAAGTCGTGCTGCCGTTTTACGATTTCCTTGGCGATGTTCAAAATGGTCTGCTGCCGCTGGTGCAGGCTCTTGATTAGAAATTTGCCGGCGCGGATTTTTTCGCGGATGTAATTTTTCACCTCGGCGGAATTTTCGCCCTGCGACATCAGGTCCTTGTAGATGTTGCTGATGCGCAAATGAGGAATGTGCTCGTCGTTGGTGCTGACCGCAAAATGGTTGCCGTTCTTTTGCACGAAGACCTCGGGCAGAACGTATTGGTCGGTGTCCGGCAAAAAGGCCCGGCCCGGCCTCGGCTCCAGCCGGCTGATGCGGCCCAGCGCGTCCTGGACTTCCTCCACTGTGTGACCGGTGCCGCGGGCGATTTCCGGGATGCGCCGTTTGCCGAGCGCGTCCATGAAATCACGCACGATGCGATATTCCAGGGAATCCAGCCGCCCGGTGCGTTCCAGTTGCAGGACGAGACATTCGCGCAAGTCGAGCGCGCCCACCCCGGGGGGATCGAAGGTCTGAATGACCTTCAACACTTCCGAAATCTTTTCCTCCGGCAGATTGGTGGTGGCGGACATTTCCTCGACCGACACCTTCAGATAACCGTAATCGTCAATGTTGCCGATGATCAACTCCGCGATGTGGCGCTGCTCCTCGTTCAAATCCGTCTCACGCACCTGGTCCATCAGGACCTGTGACAGCGTCGTGCCTGCCGCGAGCGAATCGAACATGAACTGGCGCTTTTCCTCATCCTCGGCGGATTGGCGGATCGGAATATTCGTCTGCGCAAAATGGTCGCGCCACTCCTGGTCCAGCTGCACCAGCCGGTCGAATTCGGTCTGAAAATCGTCTGCCGGCGTTTCCGTGACTTCGCCGTTTTTTATCAGCGTGGTATCCCCCGTCACACCTTCGGACGGTTCCGAATGATCGGCGGGTGGGTCAGCTTCATCTCCCTCGGCCGCCGGCGAGTCGCTCACCTCGGATTCGGGTGACGAAACCTCTTCCAGCACGGGATTTTGCTGCAACTCCTGCTCGACCAACGCCTTCAATTCCAGCGTGGGCGCCTGAAGCAAGGCCAGCGACTGTTGCAGTTGCGGCGCCAGCACCAGCGATTGGGTGAGGCGGGCGGACAGTTGTAAACTTTGACCCATCAGTCTTTTCAATTTAGCCCAGAACGATTAAAGCACAAGCAAAAATGGCACAACATTCGCTGCGACCGCTTGATTTTTCAGAAAAACTGGATTTTATCGCCGATTAAATCCATCTTGCCTGGATGAAATTGATTCTTTCGACGCACAACGTCACCCTGACCAAGGCCATTGAAGATCACGTGCTCCGCCGCCTGCAAAAACTCGACCATTTTGACCAGCGCGCCATTGACGCCCGCGTCACGCTGGAACATGACCATACGCGCGCGCCCGAAAAACAATTCTGCTGTTCCATCCGCCTGGCCGTGCGCGGCCCGGACCTGTTTGCCGAAGATCGCGAAAGCGACCTCTACGCCGCCATTGACCAGGTGACGAAAAAAATCGAACAGCAGATCCGGAAACGCCACAGCAAACGGAAGACAAAAAAACACAAGGTCGCCGCCCGCACCAAATCCCGCCGCCAGGAATCCGCCCTCTGATGATTCTGCGCGCCCGAACGATTCTGCCCGTTTCCCGGCCGCCGATTGATAACGGTGCGGTGCTGATGGTGGGCAATCGCATTCGCGCCGCCGGTCCCTGGGAGGATTTGAAATTGGAAACCGGCGGGGAGGTTGTGGACCTGGGCGAAGTGATTTTGCTGCCGGGCCTCGTCAATGCCCATTGCCACCTCGACTACACCGACATGGCCGGCACCCTGCCGGCGCCCAAAACCTTCACCAACTGGATTCCGCTCATCACCGCCGCGAAAACCGCGTGGAGTTATTCCGACTATGCGCACTCCTGGCTCCGCGGCGCGCACATGCTGCTGCGCAGCGGAACCACGACCGTCGCGGACATTGAAGCCATGCCCGACCTGCTGCCGGAAGTCTGGGATGCCACGCCGCTGCGGGTTTTTTCCTTCCTGGAAATGACCGGCATTCGCGCCCGGCGAAACCCGGAGGAAATCCTGCAGGAAGCGGTGGAAAAAATCGATTCGCTTTCCCATGCGCGCAGTTCGGCCTCGCTTTCACCACACGCCCCCTACTCCACCCGGCCCGACCTGCTGCGGCGCAGCGCCCGGGCCGCGCGCAAACGGCGCTGGCTGCTGTGCACCCACGTGGCCGAGTCCGAGGAGGAGTTTGAAATGTTTGTTCATGCCCGGGGGGAGATGTTTGACTGGCTGCAGCGCAATCAGCGGGACAACTCCGATTGCGGCCTCGGCTCGCCGGTCGAACACCTGGCCCGCAACAAAACCCTCGGTAAAAATCTGATCGCCATTCACGCCAATTTGCTGGCGCACGGGGATGCCGCCCTGCTCGGCAAGCACCGGGTGAACGTGGTCCATTGCCCGCGCAGCCACGCCTATTTCCGGCACCCGCCGTTCCTGCGCGAACGCCTGGCCAACGCGGGCGTCAACCTGTGCCTCGGCACCGACAGCCTCGCCACCGTCCGCCAGGTGGGAAAGCAAAAGCCCGAGCTGAACCTGTTCGAGGAAATGCGCGCCCTGGCCGACAGTGATAAAACGGTTTCACCCGCGGAGATTCTCCGGATGAGCACCCTCAACGGAGCGCGGGCGCTGGGCCTGAACCGGCAAATCGGCGAGCTGACCCGGGGCGCTTACGCCGATTTGATTGCCATTCCGGATGCGGCAAAAAGCACGGACATTTATGAAACCGTGATTGCCCAGGCCGGCCCCGTTTCCGCCAGCATGATTGATGGCCGGTGGGTGATCCCGCCGAATTAATCCGCATTTTTGGTTCCGGATTGACGCACCTCCCGCCTTTTTGCTCGTAAAGCGCAAATCGCAAACCGTAAATTCAGCCGTGATGTCCTTCGACGCAGAATTGCAGCCGCGCCTCACCGCCATCCGCGGCCAGGGCCTGCTCCGCGGGTTGCGCCGCGTGGATTCGCCGCAGGGCGCCCGCATCCAGATCGGCGGACAAACGCTGCTGAATTTTTCGTCGAACGATTATCTCGGCCTGGCCAATGACCCGCGGCTCAAGGAAGCCGCGCTCCGGGCCGTGGATGCGTTTGGCACCGGCGCCGGGGCCTCGCGCCTGATTTGCGGTTCGCTCGCGCCGCACCATGAATTGGAAGAAACGCTCGCACACTTCAAAGGCACCGAGGCCGCGCTCAGTTTTTCGTCCGGTTACGCCACAGCGGTCGGTACCATTTGCGCGCTGCTCGGCCGGGATGACGTTGTGGTCATTGATAAACTCGTTCACGCCTGCATCGTGGATGCCGCCCGGCTCAGTGGCGCCAAACTCCGGGTTTTTGCCCATAACGATCTGGACGACCTTGAAAACAAACTAAAGTGGGCCGTCTCCGATACCCGCCACCCGTCACCCGCCACCCGTCACATTTTAATTGTCACCGAAAGCATTTTTTCGATGGATGGCGACGCCGCGCCGTTGCGGGAGATGGCCGCGCTCAAGGAAAAATACGGCGCGTGGCTCATGGTGGATGAAGCCCATGCCACCGGGCTATACGGAAAGAATCGCCGGGGGCTGGCGGAAGAACTGGGCGTGGGCGGCCGGATTGAGGTTCAAATGGGCACGCTGGGCAAGGCCCTGGGGGCCGGCGGCGGCTACATTTGCGGCTCACGAACGCTGATTGATCTGCTCGTGAACCGCGCCCGCAGTTTTATTTTTTCAACCGCACCCGTGCCCGCCGCCGCCGCCGCCGCCACCGCCGGGGTCCGGTTTGTCCAATCCCGCGAAGGGGAAGCGCGGCGGAAGCTGCTCTGGTCACGGGTTGGCCATCTTCAACCGAAAATCAAAAATCAAAAATCAAAAATCCCGGCCGCCATTATTCCGGTCATGATTGGCGACGAAAAGAAGGCGGTGGAACTGGCCGCGGCGTTGGGCGAACACGGCATTTTCGTTCCGGCCATCCGCTACCCCACCGTCGCGCGCGGCCACGCCCGCCTGCGCGTGACGCTGACCGCAGCGCATTCATCCGAAGACATTTTGCAACTGACCGGCGCGCTCAAAACTTTGGGCGTGCGACTTTAGCCTTCGGACCTGATGAAAAAACCCGCCCAACTCGACCGCCAGTTTGTCTGGCATCCGTTCACCCAAATGCGTGACTGGCTCAAGCGCGAGCCGATTGTGATAACAGCGGGCGAGGGCGCGGTTTTGCGGGACGCGCACGGTCGGCACTATCTCGACGCCAATTCGTCCATCTGGACCAACCTGCACGGGCATAATCACCCGAAGCTCAACACCGCCATCCGGCGGCAGTTGGGGAAGATCGCGCACAGCTCGGCGCTGGGATTGGCCAGCGAACCGGCCGCAATCCTCGCCGCGAAGCTGGTCGCCGCGGCCAATCCGCAATCCGCAATCCGTCATCCGCGATTAAACAAGGTTTTTTTCTCCGACAACGGTTCGACCGCGTTGGAAGTGGCACTGAAGCTGGCTTACGAATTTTCGCGCCGCACCGGCCGCAGCCGGCAACCCAAATTCCTTTCGCTCGAAGGCGCATACCATGGGGACACCCTCGGCGCGGTCGCACTCGGCCACATTGATCTGTTTCACCGGAGTTATTCCGGCTTGCTGTTCAAGACGGACCAGGTCATGTCGCCCTATTGCTATCGCTGCCCGTTCAACCGCGCCAGACCGGAACGCGCCGACGCGCGCGCATATCGAAAGTGCAACTGGGAATGCGTCGGCCAGGTTGAAAAAGCATTTTCCGCCCAAAAGAAAAGGCGGAATCCTTATGCCGCATTTGTGTTCGAGCCGCTAATGCAGGGTGCGGCCGGAATGATCCCGCAGCCGGCCGGCTGGCTGAAGCGCGTGACGGACCTTGCCCGCGGACACGGCGCCCTGCTCATCGCGGATGAAGTGATGACCGGATTTGGCAGGACCGGTACGGTAGCGGCGGTCTGCGACCGCCGCACTCTTCCGGGTAATAACGGCGATGGACATAGACCGCCGCTACAACCCTTTTTGTTCGCTTCACATCACGAGGGGGTGCAGCCGGATTTTCTGTGCCTGGCCAAGGGTTTGACCGGCGGCTATCTGCCGATGGCCGCCACGCTGACGACGCAGAAGATTTTCGACGCGTTTCTCGGCCGGTACGAGGATTTCAAAACCTTTTTCCACGGCCACAGCTACACCGCCAGTCAACTGGGCGCGGCGGCGGCGCTGGCCAGCCTGGAAATTCTGCAGAGCAAAAAATCCATCCGCGCACGAAGGGCGCTCGAAAGAATTTTACACGAAGAACTGCAAACGCTTTGGGTATTGCCGAAGGTCGGCGACCTCCGGCAGGCGGGCTTGACGGTGGGGGTTGAACTCGTCCGCAACTGGCGGACGCGCGAACCATTCGCGTTGCGCGAGCGCGCCGGCATCCGCGTGTGCGAGGCCATGGCCAAACGCGGCGTGCTCACCCGTTCCATTGGCAACGTGATTGTCCTGATGCCGCCGTACTGCTCGACCCGGCCCCAAATTCGGCAGATGATCGCCGCTTTGGCCGATGGCGTGCGGACCGCGTTGCGCGGCTGAGACCCGCGCGGGACGGGTTTCAAACCGCTCACCGCCGGCCGGACGGCACCCCGGACCGGCACGCATTTCACATCAGACACCCCAGGCCAACGCCACCCCTCTGAGCCTCGCGGTGGCCGTCTTACCAGTTATGTCAAAGCGACGACAAAAATTGTCCAGTGACCAAAATCAAATGGCATTGACTAAACCGGAATACGCGTATGATGAGTATTTACTTTGAATCGGCGGATTGAAACGGGGCCGGTCGGATTGACGAACCAGGGCATGAAAAAGCCGCGCGACGCGCGACTGGATGCGTTGCGGGGTTTGTTTTTGATCATCATGGCCGGGGTGCACGTGCCCACACCGCTGTCGCACATTTTCCAGGATCCTTTGGGCTGCAACGGTGCGGCGGAGGGTTTTATTTTTCTCAGCGCCTGTCTGGCGGGTTGGGTTTATGGAAAGGTTTATCTGCCGACCGGCTGGCAGACGATGTCGCGTCGCATCTGGAAACGCACCCGGTTGATTTACCTGGTCCACTTGTTGGTATTGGTGCCGGCCGTATTGATCATCTGGGCGCTGGCCGGCCAGGCTCCGCCGCTGGCCAATCATTTCTCCGATTTTCTCGCTCATCCCTGGGGCAGCCTGGCGCTGATGCCGCTCCTGCTGCATCAGCCGCCGCTTTTTGACATTCTGCCGCTATACGTCATTTTCCTGGGGGTGACACCCTGGCTGCTGGCCTTCCGGCGCCGGCGCGGTTGGGGAATTATATTAGGCATCTCGGCGCTGGGCTGGCTGGCGGCACAATTCAAATGGGATGTCTGGCTCGTCGGTGACCCAACCCGCCTGCTCCCGTTGCGTTGGGGCTCTTTTGACCTGCTCGCCTGGCAATTCCTCTGGATTTGCGGCGTGGCGATTGGAGAAACCTCGCTGCGACGACAAATCATCAACCCGCGGTATCGCCCGGCTGCAGCCGGAGCGGCCCTCATCATCGTGTCTGGCGCATTACTTTTGCGCTGGGGATTCTGGCCGCCGGCCTGGATCAACCCCGACCTTTTCCTGTGGATGGACAAGTGGACGCTGGGACCCTTGCGGGTGCTCGACTTCGGCGCGTGGGTTGCGCTGCTGCTCGCCTGGAATCCTCACCCCTCCCGGTGCTGGCTGGCGCCCGCCGCGCTGCTGGGGCGGCATTCGCTGGCCGTGTTCGCCTTTCATCTGCCGCTGGTCATCATCGCCACCACCATCATCCAGATGGTTGTGCTGCCGAACGCATGGCAGACGGTCATCGGCTTTTTGGTGATTGCGCTGCTTTTCCCGTGGGCCGGTTGGTTGGAATTCCGCCAGCGACGGCGTGCCGAAGCCATGATTAAATCCGGCGCTAAAAGCGTCAAGCCGCCGTTCCCGACAACTCCAGCAGCCGCTTAAACTCTTCCCGGGTGACCGGTGTCACCGACAGGCGGGATTGTTTTGCCAAGACCATTTCCTTTAGAATTTTGTCGGCTTTGATTTGTGAGAGCAACACCGGTTTCGCCAGCGGCTTGACCGGCACCAAATCAACCGCCGCCCAATCACCTTCGCCCGCCGTGGGATCGGGATAAGATTCCCGGATCACCCGGGCCAGGCCGACCACGGATTTGTCTTCACCGCTATGATAAAAGAAAACCACATCGCCGGATTTCATGGCGCGGAGGTGGTTGCGCGCCGCAAAATTGCGCACCCCGGTCCATTGGGCTTCGCCATCCTTCAACAATTGCGACCACGAGTACGCTCCGGGTTCGGATTTTACCAGCCAGTAGTTCATTTGCGATTTACGATTTTCGATTTATGATTGCGGCGTGAGCATGATTGAAAACCTTGAAAAAATCCAGCAACGGATTCGCGCGGCATGCAACCGGTGTGACCGCGAGCCGAATTCGATCACGCTGCTGGCGGTGACGAAAGGTCAGCCGCCGGAAATCGTGCGCGCGGCGGCGGATTTGGGATTGACGTTGTTCGGTGAAAACAAGGTGCAGGAGGCCAGGGCGAAAATTCCACTGTGTCCGGGCCGGTTGCGCTGGCATTTCATCGGCCATTTGCAGTCGAACAAATGCCGCGATGCCGTGGAGTTGTTCGGCATGATTCAAAGCGTGGACCGCCTGTCGCTGGCACAGGAAATCCACCTGCGCGCGGATCAGGCGGCCAAAACGATGCCGGTTTTGATCGAAGTCAATGTCGCGGGCGAAGCGAGCAAGTTTGGTTACCGACCGGAAACCTTGCTGGCGGAGTTGAAAGCCATCAACGCGCTGCCGCGGATCGAAATTCACGGCTTGATGACCGTGCCGCCATGGTCGGCCGACCCGGAGAAGGCGCGGCCCCATTTCCGGCGGTTGCGGGAGTTAAAACTGGAATGCGAACAAATCCTTGGCGCTCCCCTCCCACATTTGAGCATGGGCATGAGCGGCGATTTTGAGGTGGCGATTGAGGAAGGCGCAACGATGGTGCGCATTGGCACGGCGCTGTTCGGTCCGCGCCCCGCCGCCGGGAGACGCGCAAAGACGGAATGAATTTTGCTGCGCTTCCCGTTGGAGACGCTATCCTTGTAACAATGACTATTGAGACGTACAAACGGGAAATCGCGGAAGCCGTCAAGGTTTACGAGCGTTATATTGTGTGCCTTGACAAGACGCCGGACGATTTTGAGGTGTCACTGGCTTCGCTGATGACCAAGGCCATCAAGGCCTATGAAAATCGCGGGGAAGGATTGCGCCATGGCATCGCGCTCGACAAGCAGGTGACCATCATTTTAAGCCAAAGCGACGAGGCCCGCCCGTTGTGCGGCATTTATTTCAATCTCCATTCGCCTTACCGGAAAAACGCCCTGCCGAAAACGGTGAAGTCATTCAGCGACAAATCGCAGGATTAAAAGCGCCGGCCCAATCCTTAGTGGTCGCGCACTTCATCGCCCACCTGGGCGGTCCCGTCCACCAGATCGCCCACCACGTCGTTGTCGCGCTGGGGACCCGTGATTTTGACCTCGCCCGCCTTCAAACCGGCCCGGTACAGAAAGAAGGTTTGATCCAGGTTCGGCATCTGGCCGACGGGAAAACTGAGGACCACGAAACGCCCGGCCGCATTGTAGGAGGCAACCTTGGCGGTGAGTGAATTGTCTGGCGTGACGATGGGATTCAGCGCGGCAGCCGTTGCGCCGGCGGGCGCCGGCTCCACCGGTGCAGTCCAATGATGACGAAAACGGGCGCAACCATTCACCAATGTTACAACCAGCAGCAAGGTCCAGACGGTCGAAAGCTTCATGCCGACAGTTAAGCGCGTGTCAGCACGCAGGTCAATTCACGATTCAGTGATGATGGTGTCATCGGGTTCATAGCCCGGGGCGCAACAGCACAGCAATCGCAACGTTTCTTCGCCGGTGTTCCAAAGCTTGTGCTTGCATCCCGGTGGTATGGCCACGGCGTCGCCGGCCCTGACCTCACGGGTTTCGCCGTCAATGCGAATCCGCCCCGTCCCGTGCGTGAGGTAATAAATCTCCTCAGTCCGAACGTGATAATGTTCCTGGGTGCTGCGGCCAGCCGGCAGGCGCGCCTCCGCCAGGCTTTGGTGGCGGATGACCGAGTTGCGATGCGCCAGCAACTCGCGGATTTCCGAGCCGTCCTTGGTGATGAATGGCGGGACTGCGGTGAGATTTCTAATGTCCATATCGTTGCTGTGGTTAAACATTTTCCGGGGGCGCGGATATTTTCGACCAATCGGTCTGGCCGATAATCACGCCGGTCACAATCAAAATCATCGCCGCCCAAAACGTGGTGGTGACCGGTTCGCGCAAAAAAAAGTGCGCCCAGGTCATCGTGCTGAGCGGGATGAGATTATTGAACAGCATGACCCGGCTGGTGCGCCAGCGGCGGAGCGCATCATTCCAGAGCGCATAAGGAATCACGCCGCCAAACAGCACACAGAAGGCCAGCACACCCAGACACGCAGGATTGACGGGAACGCTGTGTGTGGCCAGCTCCAGCAGTCCAAACGGCAGCAGTAAAATCCCGGACATCCACATCGTGTGCGCCGCGACTTCGGTCCCGCTCAATTGCGCGCTGAGAACCCGCATCTGCCGGCTGAAATGCGCCCACAATATGCTGCACGCCAGGCCAAAACATTCTCCGATCAGGTCCGGCCGGGCCGTCCGCAACGCCGGCCACAACAAAACCAGCACACCGCCGACCGCCAGCAATGCCGCGCCGTAACGTTGCGCGCTGGCCCAGCTTCGCCGCGGTCGTTCCTCCCACAGCAAGGCCCAGACCGGCGACGCGCCGAGGTACAAGGCAACATGGGAAGCGCTGGTCAACCGCAACGCCCAGTTGAAGGCCACAATGTACAACGCAAGGCTCAGGCCGCCCCGCAGCCACAATTGCCGTCGCAGGCCGGGGACCAGGACGTGGCGTTCGCCGAGCCGTGAAGTCCAACGCAACACTGCGAGCAGCAGTCCCCCGGCCAGGAGAAAGCGAATGCTGCCGGTCCAGATGGGCGGCCACGCCATGACCAGCCATTTGGTGCCGGCATTGTTGCCGCCCCACAGAAAGACGGTGAACAGCAGGCTGCCGGCCACCGCCGCGTTGTTTTTCGTTTGCGACACGCCGGGAGTTAGCCAATGCCCGCACCGGTTGCCAATGAAATTTGTTTGACCCTCCGGGAGCGCGCCTTAACTTGCCGGCATGGACCATGCACCCGGATTTCTCAAACTGGTGAACGACGCCAAAACGCGCGTCCACGAAATCACCATTGAACAGGCGCACGAACGGCTGAAACAAAATCCCAAGCTGATTTTAATGGACGTGCGCGAGGACCACGAATGGCAGAAGCAACACGCCGCCGAAGCGGTGCACCTCGGCAAGGGAATTTTGGAACGCGATTTGGAGAAGCTGTTTCCCGATCTGAACACGGAACTCATCATGTATTGCGGCGGCGGATTCCGGTCGGCGCTCACCTGCGACGCGGCGCAAAAGATGGGTTATCGCAACGTCCACTCGCTTGCCGGCGGTTACAAGGCGATGGCCAATTCCGGCTGGCCGATGAAAAGCGGCGAATAAATCCGGCTACTTGTAGCGGCGATCTGTGACCGCCGCACTTTTCCTTGGGTATTTGAAGCATGCGGCGCTCACCGAGCGCCGCTACCTTGGGCATCACGTCACTGATTCTCAGCCCTATATTTGTATTGGTGAGTCAGATTGGTGTCGCCGTTGGCATCGATGGTATAAAGCTGCACCAGATCCTTGCCATCCTTTTTGAACACGGCCTGGAAATTGAAGGGAGCGGTGAAGTCCATCATCCCGTGCAAACTCACCACAATCTGGTTTTTTTGGATGGCAAAGACGCCCGTCCCCGCCTTGGTATGATAGAATTGCCCTTCCAGATCTGATTTATACGTGACCGTCCAGTCCGGTTGAAAAATATATTTTTCGTATAAATTGTCCTGCCGATACGTAAAGACGCCGGCAACGCTGCTGGGCACGACTGATTTTGATTTCCTGTCGCAACCGGCCACCAGAAAAGCCAGCATCAATCCGAAAATCAAAAATCCAGGAATCTTCATAGGTTTTCGTACAGTCTGGACTATCAAATTTCGCAGCTCAACCGAAATTTCAAGGGGTCGTGCCTTTGGTGCCAGCGCGTTATGAGGCATAATCCTAGTGCTGAGCACCGGAAGCAGGTGTCGCCACCGGCAACTCGTTGGTATCTAAAATGTCTATACGCTGTTTCGTTTTATGAATCTCCACAACCAAGTCGTCAAAATGCCATTTGCTGAGCGATCTGCTCGCTGATACGTAAAGATTCGCCGTCCCTTTGGGCCCGCTGATTGGAATCACCAGATTCGCGCTTCCCGAAGTATTGTTCTCGGAAATATTTCCAGCGAAGAAAATACCATCTTTGATCGGAGTTCCAAGAGCAGCCATAACGGCCGGGCTGGATTGGGCACGGGCAACTGCGCCCGAATAGGCATCCGACGACTTCATCAAGCTCAGACCCAATGCCATCATCCCCCCGAAACACACCAAGGCTACCAAACATAAAAGAGGAATAAACCATTTCAAATTTCGCTTCGTCCAATCAGACGATGGCGTTCCTGATAGCTGTGAGGGCGTTTGAATGGCTTGTTTCGGCGGAATAACGAACAACAACAACTGCATGACGAAATTGACTAGCGGGATAAAGAATAACAGCACGAGCAATGGCGACCAACCTATACTTCGAAATCTGGGTATGTCCAAACATGGAATTTTCAAAAGAATGAGTGGGATAATGAAAACAAGCGGCAGCCAAGTCGGAATGCCAGCAATTTTTGTTAGAGGCAAAAGGAATGCAGCGATGACTGCAACCGAGACGAAATATATCAGCAAGCGGATGAAGTATTGCAGCCTCTCTAATTTTTCAGGAAATAATGTTTTCACACTCACTATTTTCCCTTTCGCCAAGCATACAAAATGCCAACTACTGCCAATGGAAAAATCATATAATTAACCCAATCAGGCAGGTCTAACCCTTTGAAGTTGCCTCCAAGCCTGCTGATAGCCAATAAAACTGAAACAGCCAGCATATGACCTGCATTAAACCGCAAAATTGCGGTTTGATTTTTCTGCCGCCAACGTCGCGGATGGAATGCTGCGGCGCTGGAAGCAGACCCGGTTCAGCGCGTTGGCAAGCGCCACAACCTTTTCCCGCGTGCATTCACCCATCAGACAAACCTGAATCCAGTTTTTCCGGCGCAGATATCCGCTGTGGCAACTGAGGAGATAACCGGCTTCCTGCATCGCTTCGCCAGTTTTCGTCGAGCTCATCTCCGGCGGCAGCGCAATCGTGATGACCGCCGGCGAGGTCAACGCGCCGTCGCCGGTCAGTTTGAAACCCATTTCCGTCAGCCGTTCGCGCAGCCACGTTGACCATTCGGCGGTTTCGGCAAACCGCTTTTCCCAGTTCACGTGTTTTATCGCGGCGTGCAGCGCATGCAGCAGGTTAGACGAAAATGTAAACGGCGTGCCGTCCTGTTCCGCGGAATAGCCGAGATCGAGATAACGGGGCAGCCGGGTCGGTGCGGCGGCGATTTCATGGTGGTAGAAAACCATCGAGAGCCCCGGATAGGCGCGCAGCCCCTTGCCGCTGGAACCGGATGCCAGATAAACGCCGGTCAAATCCACGGGCATCGTCCCGATGGTGCTGATGCAATCGAGGCACAATTTTGTCCCGTTCCGCGCGCAGAGTTCCTTAAGCGCGGCCAGGTTGGCCAGAATCCCGGTTGAGGTTTCACAATGCACGCACCAAAGCCAGGCCGGTTGGGCGGCCAGCTTCTTTTCAACCAACGCCAGATCCAATGGTTCACCCCAGGGGAATCCGAGAGCTTCGAAATTCAAATTAAACCGCCGCGCCTGATCCACCAGACGCTCGCCGAATTCACCATTGCTTAAAACCAGGCCGCGCCCGCCCAGCAACGCCAATTGCCCGGCCACCACGTCGTTGGCCAGCGTGCCGGAACCCATGAACACCCCGGCGTGTTGGGCGCGGACGAGTTCGCAGAGAATTTGCCGGGCCGACGAAAAATCCTTTTTGAATCCCTGGCCGCGATGCGATTCCGGGGCCTGCTCGAACGCCCGGCGCACCTCGCGGCGGATGGCCACGGGACCGGGAAGAAAATTCACCGCGCTCGGATGAAACGAGCGCGCGGGGGACGAGCGCAGAAATTCGCGGGCCGTGACCTCGAATGTTTCGAGCGTGACATACATCGGCTGAAACTGCGCCTCGCCGGCGCCCACCAGCGGACCGAACGGCACGAAGCCGAGATGCTGATACAATTTTTGCTGGCGCGTTGTGCCGGAAATAATCGCCAGGTCATAGCCTTTTTCGACGCCGTGCTGCCAGAGCAGCGCCAGGATGCCCTGCAAAATCTGTCCGCTGCGGGTTCCGCGAAATTTCTTTTCGATCGCGAGCAGCCGGATTTCGCAGATGGTCCGGCCCGCCGGCAGATGCGAATCGAGGCTGGGCAGTTTCTGGTCGAGGGAAAACGGCCGGTGACCGCGCACGGCCAGCATGCCGGCCAGCTTCTGGTTGCAGAGGCAGATGAGATAGGTGTTTTCCGGGTGGAATTTGTCCACGAGCCGTTGTGTCGCCGCCGGCTGGTGCTGGGGAATTTCCTCGACGAAAGTCTTGTAATTGAGCCGGTGAATCTGCTCGAATTCCCAATCTTCCGTCGCCAGTTTGAACGTAAACGGTTCCGATGCACTCATAATTTCGGCGGTTCAGGTTTCGGCGTTGGCGCGCGGCGAACGGCCAGCGCGGTAAATTCTTCGGTCAAATTCTTCCGGTGCGCAAACAAAATCAACGCCGCCAGCATCGCCAGCACGGCCACGGTAAGATTGTCACCCTCAAAGAACCAGCCGGCCATCGGCAACGCGGCAAAGGCAAACATCGCCGGCCAGATCGATTTTCGCATCACCGCAAACCCGGCCAGAAACAACACGGGAAACACCAGGGCGATGCGATAATCAAAAACCAGCAGCGCGCCGAGAAAGGTGGCCACACCTTTGCCGCCGCGAAAACGCAGTTGCACCGGCCAGACGTGGCCCAGTACAACCGCCAGCATCGCCATCAAGGCGAGGTGATTGTCCCCGGTCCATTTCCGCGCAATCCAAACCGCCAGCGCGCCCTTGCTGAAATCACCCAGCAAGGTGATCCCAAAGCCAACCCGGCCCAGGACCCGGCCGGTGTTGCGCGCACCGACGCTGCCACTTTCAATTTCCCGGATGTCTTTGCCCGTGCGGGCGCGAACGAGGTAGTAACCGGTGGCAACGCATCCCAAAAAATACGCCTCCAGCGCGCAGCCGGTCACCCGGTGCCAGTTTGCGGACTGTAATGATTGGGTCCAGTCCATGTGAGCAGTCGCCGTCCGACGTCTTAGCGGGACTTTACCCCAGGCGAGGCTTCAATGGGAAACAAAATTTTCAGGCCTTGGCCGCCGCTGAGCTTTGGGTGATGGTGGTACGGTGCAACTGGAGCGCGGGCATTGCTCCGCCAGTGAATCAACCTTGGTTTCCGCCGAGCGATGCTCCGCGCTCCTAAAATGGCCCGGTTGCACCGCTGCGACGCTTTGTCTCGACAACCGGCCGGATTATCGTAAATTCCCGCTGCCAGGGCCCATGGAATGTGGACTTACGAACCCCGCCAGGGCCGGAAGGCAGCAACGGTAGTTTGCTCGACATCTGCCGTGGTCACCCTGGCCTTTCTTTAGTTTTTTAATTTTGAGTTTTTAATTTTGAGTTCGCGCTGTTTTCAACTTAAAATCCAACACCTAGAATTTAGAATTTTGTGGCATACCAGGTCATAGCCCGAAAATACCGCCCGCAGCGTTTTGCCGACGTCGTCGGCCAGGAACACGTCACCCAGACCCTTACCAACGCCGTCGAACAAAAGCGCATCGCGCACGCCTATCTGTTTTGCGGGCCGCGTGGCACCGGCAAAACCACCATCGCCCGCATCTTCGCCAAATGCCTGAATTGCGACGGCGGCCCGAAAATCAATTTCAGCGACAAGGACCCGCGCTGCATCGAGATTGCCGAAGGCCGGTCGCTCGATGTGCTGGAGATTGACGGCGCCAGCAACAATGGCGTCGAACAGGTGCGGGAGCTGCGCGAAACCTGCAAATACGCGCCGGCCAATTCGCCGTTCAAAATCTACATCATCGACGAGGTCCACATGCTTTCGACGGCGGCGTTCAACGCGCTGCTCAAGACGCTCGAGGAACCGCCCGCGCACGTGAAATTCATGTTCGCGACAACCGATCCGGAGAAGGTCTTGCCGACAATTCTTTCGCGCTGCCAGCGGTTCGATTTGCGCCGCATCCCCGCCGCGCTCATCGTCAAACATCTCGCGCATGTCGCCGGGCTGGAAAAGGTGAAGCTGGATGAACCGGCGCTCTACGCCATCGCCCGCGGCGCCGACGGCGGGATGCGCGACGCCGAGTCCACGCTCGACCAGCTCATCAGCTTTTGCGGCAACCAGATTGAGGAAGCCGACGTGCTTTCCATGTTCGGTCTTGCGGCGCAGAGCCAGATTCTGGATTTGAGCCGGGCCGTACTGGCCGGCGAAATCCAGACCGCGCTCAGCCGGTTGAACGAACTCGCGCAAAACGGCAAGGACCTCGGACGGCTGCTTTCCGATTTGCTGGGCCATTTCCGCAACCTGCTCATTTTTCAGGTCTCGCGCGGCGATTTGAATCTCCTCGAGGTTTCCGAGGCCGAGGCCGCCACCCTGAAGGAGCAGGCGGCGCTCGCCAACACGGAGTCGCTGACACGCATCCTGGAAGTGCTGGCCGATGCCGAACTGCGCCTGCGCGATGCCACTTCCAAGAAAATCCTGCTGGAGGTCACCCTGCTCAAGACCATGGAAGCCCGCAGCGCAGTGAGCCTGGATTCGGTTTTGAAACAGCTCAATCAGTTGCGCGGCCAGGGCGGCGCAGGCGGAACAATCACCGCCGCGTCTTCTTCGGCAGGACCGCGCCCGGCTGGGACCCCATCCGCTCCGCCGAAGGAATCCGGAACGCGAAAAGCCACGGCTCTACCGGCGCCGGAAGCAACCGCTGCCACCCTGGTTGAATTGGTCCCCGCCTCCGCCGATTTGACCGAACTTTGGGCCGGGCTCATTGAGGCGGTCGGCCGCGCCAGCCCGTTCACCCGCAGTTATCTGGTGGATGCCAATCCGGTTTCATTCGATAAAAGCATTTTGACCATCGGATTTGATCCGGAATTTGAAGACCACCTCGGCCTCGTGGACAATTCCCGTAATCATGCGTTGCTCCAGACCAAACTGGCGGAACTGGGCCATCCGAACGCGCAGATCAAGTTCGTCAAGGTCGAGGTATCCGCCGGACGGGCGCCGCAACCGGCCAGGGTCGCGCCGGCCACGCCGGTGGCCCCGGCAAAATCCGCCACGCCCGCCACCCGGGAGAAATCGGCAGCCGTTCCCTTCAACAAAAACGATTTCAAAAACGACCCGCTGATTCAAAAGGCGCTGGAAATTTTCAAAGGCCAGATAGTGGAAGTCCGCGCCTGATATTTTCCCAGCCCCAAAAACCCAGACCCCAGACCCGATTTTATGTCCAGCATAGGCAAACTCATGAAGCAGGCTGCGCGCATGCAGCAGCAGATGGAACAGGTTCAGGCCCAGCTCGCCGCCCGCACAGTCGAGGCGACCAGCGGCGGCGGCGCGGTCAAGGTCATCGCGAAATGCGACGGCTCCATTGCCTCCATCAAAATGGATCCGCAGGCGCTGAATCCGAGCGATGCACAACTCCTCGAAGACATGATTGTGACCGCCGCGAACCAGGCGCTCGGACAGGCCAAGGAAATCGCCAACAGCGAAATGGGCAAGGTCACCTCCGGTTTGAACCTGCCGGGGTTTGGATGACTTGTAGCGGCGCTCCCAGGGCGTCGCAAAAATGCGGCGGTCACAGACCGTCGCGGCAGCCATGCTTCCCGAATCCATCACCGCGCTGATTTCCGCCCTGGGCCAACTGCCCGGGGTCGGGCCGCGCTCCGCCGAACGCATCGCCTTGCATCTGGTTCAGACGGACTCCGCGATCGTGAAACAACTGGCCGAGGCAATTCTATCCGCGCGGGAAAAAGTCCGGTTTTGCACGATCTGCGGCGCGTTGACCGAACAATCCCCCTGCTCCCTTTGCACGGATGCGCGCCGGGACACCTCGCTGGTATGCGTGGTCGAGCGCGCCGTGGACATTTTGAGCATCGAAAAATCCGGCGCGTATCGCGGCAAATTCCATGTGCTCGGCGGAATCATCTCACCGCTCGACGGGGTGGAACCCGAAGACCTGCGCATCACCGAACTGGAGCAGCGCCTCAAGCAGGAGCCGGTCAAGGAGGTGGTCATCGCCCTGGGCACGGATGTGGAAGGCGACGCCACGAGCCATTATCTCGCCAAACGCCTCGCCCGCCCGGGGCTCAAAATCTCGCGCATCGCCTACGGTCTGCCGGCCGGCAGCGGGTTGGAATTTGCCGATGAACTGACCCTGAGCCGCGCGCTGGAAGGCCGGAGGGACATGTCGTGAAACCCGTCGTTGTCTTTGACCTGGGCAAGGTCCTGGTGGATTTCGATTACTCAATCGCCGCCCAGAAGATCGCCGCCCGATGCAGAAAATCCCCTTCTGAAATCAATGCCGTGATCGCGCAGTCCCGGTTCATCATGGATTACGAATCGGGAAGATTGACCCGGACGGATTTTTTCAAGCAGGTGCAGGCGGCAACCGGTTTTGGCGGCACCCTCGATGAGTTTGGGGGATATTTTGCGGACATCTTCACTGAAATACCGAAGATGATTGAACTGCACGCGGAACTGCAGCGGCGCGGGCACCCAACGTATATTTTTTCGAACACCAACGATCTGGCCGTCGAACATATTCAGCGAAATTTTTCATTTTTTAAAAAGTTTGACGGCTACATTTATTCATATGAAGTGGGCGGCATGAAACCCGACGCTGAAATTTATGAATCGCTGGAAACGCTTGCCGGACGGCGCGGCGCGGAAATCATCTATCTGGATGACCGGCCGGAAAACGTGGCGGCGGGGGCAGCGCGCGGCTGGCGGGCGATTTTGCACGAGACACCGGAAAAATCCCGCGCCGCCGTGGAAGCATTGCTATCCTGGTGACGCTGCGCGAGCGCGCAAACCAGGATCACGGCCGCGGTTTTTGCCGCTTCAAACCGACTTCCTGGGCGATATCGTCAAATTCCTCCCGGCTGACTTCTTCGAGGTGCTTGCCACGGGCCTTCAGTTTTTCATTAATCTTGATGGCCTTCTCGGTCATGCACTCGTGCGTCTCCTCCGTGCCGCCGACGAGCGCAAAATTGTCGCCGGTGGTGATGCGCTTATGGCCGTCGGAATCCAATCCGAGGCCGAGAAGCACGGCTTTGCGCTTTTTCTTTTTACCCGGGTCAGCCATGAAACCATCGTAAAGGCAAGCGGCGGCTCCCGTCAATCCCGCGGACGGAAACGCGATTCGCGCGCGAGCTGTTCCCACAACTTTTTCTCCGCATCGGATATTTTGGCCGGCACGGCAACATGGATAACCACAAACAAATCCCCGCGCGGGCCGTTCCGCGCGGGCAACCCGCGTCCACGCACGCGCAATTTCTGGCCGCTTTGCGTGCCCGGTGGAATTTTGATGTTCACGCGCCCGTCTGGTGCCGGCACGGATATTTCCGCGCCCAGCACGGCCTCCCACGGCGCCAGTTCGGCCTCATGAATCAGGTTATGATCCGCGACTTCGAAATCCGGATGTTTGGCGAGTCGCACGCGCAGATACAAATCGCCCGCTGCACCGCCCCCCTCACCCGGCGAGCCGCGCCCGGCCAGCCGTAATTTCTGGCCTTCGGCGACCCCGGGCGGAATCTTCACCTGGCAGGTTTCCGTTTTGACCGAGCGTCCGACCGGACGACGCACGTTGACGGTCCGCACCGACCCGTGCATCGCCTCCTCCAGCGTCACCAGGATGTCGCCCTCGATGTCGCGGCCGCGTTCGGCCGTTTCCTCCTCCGCGAAACCGGGAGTGCGGCTAAAACCGGCCCTTCCCCGCCCCGTCGAGCCAAACAGTTGCTCGAAAAAATCGCTGAATCCGGTGCCGCCGAAGCGGAACTCGAATTCCTCGCTGCCCATGCCCCGGCCGCGAGCGGCCTGGCCGCCGGAAAAATTCCCCCAATCCGGTGGCGGACGAAATTCCGCGCCAGATTTCCAATTGGCGCCGAGCTCGTCATACTTTTTGCGTTTGGCCGGATCACCGAGAACCTCATAGGCCTCGTTGACCTCCTTGAATTTTTCCTCGGCCCGTTTTTTGTCCTTGGCCACGTCCGGGTGAAATTCCCGCGCGAGCCGGCGAAAGGCCTTTTTGAGTTCGTCGGCGCTCGCGCCGCGGGGGACGCCGAGAATTTCGTAATAATCTTTATATTGAACGGGCATAGAACCGGGAATGAATTTGCCCGTTACCCAAGGTTTGTCAAAAGAACTTCAATGGTGGGGACCCGGCCGGGATCTCAAACGGCGGAAAACCGAATGAAACCGGAAGAAATCAAATCACTTCCGCCCGTCGCCGGCTCACGGCGTCATGGTGCCTTGGTGTTGTCCACGCTCAGATAGGTCGTGCCGGCAAAATCACCGTTGCGACGCAATACTTTGAGCAAAATCCGATTCCCTTTGGCCTGAGTACAAAGCTTGATCGCCTCCCGGGCGTTGTTTACCGGCTGGCGATTGATTTCCACGATGACGTCGCCGGGTTGCAGACCGGCTTCAGCGGAATTCGAGTCCTGCCCCACGTCCGTCACCAAGGCCCCGTGAACACTGTCGGGGATCACCAACTGCTGCCGGGCCGGCTGGTCCAAATCCGATACGGTAACGCCATTGAGCGTGTCGGGGCTTGAATTGTCCAAACCGTTGTTTTGGTTATTCTCTTTTGGCCGGACCTGGCCCGGCAACTCGTCCAGTTTGACGGTGAAGCTTTTTTCATGGCCGTCGCGAATCACCTTTACCGCGGTCTCGGTTCCCGGCGAACATTCCGAAACCATCAACATCAGGCCGGCAACATCGGCAACTTTTTTACCGTCAAATTCAACAATCACATCACCGGATTCAAGGCCGGCCTTTTGCGCGGCCGTTCCCGGACGCACATCGCCAACCAAAGCTCCGGATTGGTCGGACAATCCAAAACTTTCCGCCAGGCCGGGATTGATGTCCTCCGGCCAGATGCCGAGATAGCCGCGCGCGACCTTCCCGCCGTGAATCAAACGCTCCATGACATGGCGCGCCAGATTGACGGGCACGGCGAACCCGATGCCCTGGTTGCCACCGTTATCGTTTGGAATAATGCCGGTGTTGATGCCGAGCAGCCTGCCTTCCACATCCACCAGGGCGCCGCCGGAATTGCCGGGGTTGATCGCGGCATCCGTCTGGATGAAATCCTGGTAGTTGGGCTGGCGGCCAGCACCCTCGCCGCCAAACTGAAAGCCACTGCGCCCAAGGGCGCTGACAATCCCCATGGTCACCGTCCGTTCCAAACCAAAGGGATCGCCAATGGCCAGAACCACGTCGCCGACGTCCACTTGATCGCTGTCGCCCAGCGTGATGGCCGGCAGATTCACGGCGTCAATCTTCAGCACCGCCACATCCGTCGGCGGGTCGGTGCCGATGACCCTGGCGCTGTATTCCTTGTCACCATTGACGGAAGCGACCTTGACCTTGATTTCATCCGCGCCGTCCACGACATGGTTGGCCGTCAAAATATAACCGTCCGGGGAAACCATGACCCCGGAACCAAGGCTCTGTTGCCGGCGCGTACGCGGCTGGCTGTCGGGTGGAAGTTGATCGCCAAAAAATTGCCGGACAAACGGGTCACTGAGCAAAGGATTGCGATACGGACGCACAGGCACAATGCGGGTGGAATAAATGTACACCACGCAGGGCGCGGCCCGTTTGATGACGGGCGCAAAACTGACGCCGAGTTTGGCGTCGCGATTGACCGGCGTGGCTTCGACCTTGATGTCCGGGCCCGTTTCCTGTCCCCGGGAAGTCAGATAAAAAAGGGCCACCATGGCCAGGGCTCCGATGGTCGCTGCAAGAAAGGCAAATACCGGCCGTGAAAAACGATTCATATCATAATCGAAGCGATTCAAGGAAATTGACAATCCAATCACTCGAACGTTCAAACCCTTTCCACCCGCAGTGGACGGCTTATTTTGCCGGCGGCGATGTTGCCTGCGCTTTTTGCAAATCTCCAGATTTTATGATTTCAACCTTTGCGCCGTTTTTCATTTCCTCGGCGGATGGCACTTTAATGATGTCACTGGTAATCGGTTGCGGATGCTCAATGGAAAGCAACTCGATCGTAAAAATCAAAACGGATTCCGGCCCAATCCGCGGCGGCCGGCCAGGCGGACCATAGGCCAGATCGGAGGGGATGAACAACTGCCACTTGGAGCCGGCCTTCATGCGGGTGAGCGCCTCGGACCAACCGCGAATGACGCCACCGACGCGAAGTTGTACCTTGTCCGAACTGTCGAACTTGGTCCCGTCAACCAGCGTGCCTTCGTAACTTACCGTCACCGTGTCGTCGGCCGCGGGCGACTCACCCTTGCCTTCGGTGATAATTTTGTACTGCAAGCCATCGGGCAGCGTAACGACCCCTTTTTTATCCTTGTTTTGGGCCAGAAACGCTGCTCCCGCCTGCCGGTTCGTTTCAGCCATTTCCTGGCGCCGCTTCTCCGCCTTTGCCGTCAGTCCCCGCTGAAATTGACTCAAGGTCGCACCCATTTCCTGCGCGGTCAGCAGCGTGGTGCGGCCCGCCTGAACGTCATTCAGGGCGCGCAGCACCATCTCATTGCTCACGTCAATCCCCTCCTGTTGCCAGCGCGATCCCAGCATCATGCCGATGGCATAGCTGACGCGCGACTTGTCATCGGCCAGTACATTCGTGTCCTCGGCCAGCAAGGGCGCCGTGAGCGTCAAAGAAAAAATGGCGGTCAATAGGATGGTTTTCATGGCAAATGTGCTAAATCGTCCGGAGATTCTTCCCCAATTCCAATCCGGTTTCAATCCTCAAATGGCTCCGCACGCAAATTGTTTCCCCATTGCACGAATCCTGCTATAGTAACCAAACTTGTGCAAATGATAACGCGCCGTTCAAACCATCACCACCCGCTCCGGGGTTCCGGCCTGAAGATTATCGGGCTGCTTGCGCTGGGGATCCTCCTGCGATTCCATGCCGCGGTGGCGGCAACCGGCAATACCAACGCGCCGGCCAGGTTTGCGCCCAACCCCAATGACGGACGCATCGCTTACGTCGCCGCGCGTTTGCTGGAGACCTATCATTACTCGCAACACCCGCTGGACGCGGAAATATCGCAAAAGTTTTTCGACGGTTACCTGGACACGCTTGACCCGCAGCATCTCTATTTTCTGAAATCGGACATTACGGAGTTCGCCCCCTTCCGGACGAATCTCGACACCTTGACCATCAACAACCGCGGCACGGCCGATCTCACGCCGGCCTTGCAAATTTTCCAGCGCTTCCTGGAGCGCCTGAAACAACGCACCGCCTACGAGGACAAATTGCTCAAGCGTGGCGAGTTCCCCCTGGATGGCCAAGAGCGTATTCTCCTGGACCGGCGCAAAGCCCCGTATCCGAAAAATCTGGCCGAGGCGCGGCGCCTCTGGCAGCAACGGCTGATTTACGATTACCTGCAGGAAGTCCTCAGCCGCGAAATTTCACCAACCAACAACGGGGTGGTTCTGCCGTTGCCCAAATCCGCCCCCGGGGAAATAACCGCCAAACTGACACGCCATTATCACTGGCTGTTGCGCCTGTTTACCAATTGGGACAGCAGCGATGTGTTGCAGGCATACCTGAACGCCCTGGCCCATGCCTATGATCCGCATTCGGATTATCTGAACGTCGGTCACGCCCAGGATTTTTCCATTGATATGAGCCTGGCGCTCTTCGGCATCGGCGCGGAACTTCATTCCGACGACGGTTACTGCACGATTTTTTCACTCGTGCCCGGCGGCCCCGCCGCCAAAAGCAAACTGCTCTCACCCAAGGACCGCATCGTGGCCGTCGCCCAGGGCCGGCAACCGCCCGTGGACGTGGTGGACATGGATCTGCCCAAAGTCGTCCAAAAGATCCGCGGCCCGAAGGGTACCGAGGTCCGGTTGACCATCATTCCCGCCGACGAACCCAATGTCCGCCGCGTAGTGACCTTGATTCGCGACGAAATCAAACTGGAAGACCAGGAAGCCAAAGCCGAGTTGATTCTGATTCCCGATGGACACGGCGGGACCAACCGCCTGGGAATCCTCGACCTGCCGTCATTCTATGCCACCGTTGATCTGCCCGGTGACAATGGGGATCTGTCCCAAAAGAGCACCACGACTGACGTCCGGCGCCTGATCAAAAAACTCGAACTGGAAAACGTTTCCGGCATCATTCTCGACTTGAGAAGCAATGGCGGCGGTTCATTGGAAGAGGCGGTCAACTTCACCGGCTTGTTCGTCACGAACGGCCCGGTCGTGCAGGTGCGTTCCGGACCGCCGGATAGCCATGTCACCGTGGACCAGGACACGTCAACTTCCGCCCTTTACCGCGGGCCCCTCATCGTCATGGTCAACCGTCTCAGCGCCTCCGCGACGGAAATTGTAGCGGGCGCCTTGCAGGATTACGGCCGGGCGCTGATTGTGGGCGACCGCTCGACCTATGGCAAAGGCACGGTGCAAAATTTGAATCCATTGCGGCCGTTCATCTGGTCGGCGAATGAATCGGCCTCCAACGACCCGGGCACCATCAAAATCACCATCCGCAAATTCTATCGCATCAGCGGCGCCTCCACCCAGTTGCGGGGCGTTGTGCCCGACCTGGTGCTGCCGGATGCGCTGAGTTATTCGACCGACATCGGCGAAAACTCGCTCCCCAACGCCCTGCCGTGGGACACCATTACCAATGCGGATTACGACCCGCTGAACCTGGTGGCACCTTGTCTGCCTGAATTGCGCAAGCTTTCCGCGGCCCGCGTGGCCACCAATCAGGATTTCATCTATATCCGCCAGGACATTGACGAATTCAAAAAATTACAAGCCGACCGGACCGGTTCACTCAATGAGCCGGAGGAACTCAAGCGCGTGGAACAAAATGCGCTTCGCCAAAATGCACGCGAAGCCGAGCGCGCCAAACGCAGCGCGCCCGGGGAAAAAATCTACGAAATCACCGTTGAGAACGCCGGCCAACCCGGGCTGCCACCGATGCGCTGGCCCACGAACACGGTGGCCGCGCCAACCAACATCACAGTCAAGTCGGCTTTGACGCCGGGCCCAACCGTCGGCACCAACGCACCGCCGACCGACCCCTGGCTGGATGAAACGGAACACATCCTGGAAGACTACGTTTCGCTCCTGGCCACCAACCATGCGGCGGTGACCCATCAGTAAACCAGCCGGCCTGCGACCGCCGCCAGCATTTTACAGGTGGAACACTTGTGCTACCTTCAGGACAGGTTGCGAAACAGCATGAATCGAATAATTTGTCTTTTACCGGCCATCGTCGCATTGAATTTCACCGCGGTGGCCGGTTCCACCACTGATGCCATGAACACAATTGAAACGAACAAGATTGAAATTGCCGATTTGGGCGGCGGCTGTTTCTGGTGCATGGAAGCCGTCTTCGAGCGGCTACCCGGTGTCGTTTCCGTGACCAGCGGCTTTGCCGGCGGCCATGCGCCCAATCCCACCTATGAGCAGGTTTGCACCGAGACCACCGGTCACGCCGAGGTGACGCAGATCGAATTTGATCCCGCAAAAATCTCCTACGCGAAACTCCTGGACGTGTTCTGGCAGGCGCACGACCCGACCACGTTGAACCGCCAGGGCGCGGATGAGGGTACGTCGTATCGCTCCATCATTCTTTACCGGGATGAGCATCAAAAGTTGACGGCCGAAAAATCCCGGGCCGCGGCGCAAACGAATTTCAAGCACCCCATCGTCACCGAAATCGTGCCGCTCACGAAATTCTACAAAGCCGAGAATTACCATCAGGAATATTACGATAACAATGCCAGCGCGCCTTACTGCCATGTCGTCATCGCCCCCAAGCTGCACAAGCTGGAGAAGGAAAAGGTGATTCAAGCTACTCCGCAGACCAAGCCTTGAACTTGTGATTTACGTGGCACGAACGAACGGGGAATCAATCGCAAATCATAAATCGACAATAAAAAGGCGACCCGGTAACGGGTCGCCTTTTGAATTTTGTTTTGCGGCTTACAGCCCTTTCTTGAGCATGTACTTGATCAAGTCGCCCACCCGGCAGCTGTAACCCCATTCGTTGTCGTACCAGCTTATCAGTTTGAAAAACTTCTTGTTCAACTCAATGCCGGAACCGGCATCGAAAATCGAGGACAGTTCGCAATGGATGAAATCCGAACTGACCACCTCGTCCGCGGTATAGCCGAGGATGCCTTTCAGGTAAGTCTCGCTCGCCTTCTTCATCGCGGCGGAAATTTCCGCATAGCTCGTTTCCTTGACCGTCTTGACCGTGAGGTCGACGGCCGAAACCGTCGCGGTCGGCACGCGAAATGACATGCCCGTCAGTTTGCCCTTCACTTCGGGCAGCACCAGACCCACGGCCTTGGCCGCGCCGGTGGTCGAAGGAATCAGGTTCTGCGCCGCCGTGCGGCCGCCCTTCCAATCCTTCTTGCTCGGGCCGTCCACCGTCTTTTGCGTGGCGGTGTAACTGTGGATGGTCGTCATCAAACCTTCATCCACGCCAAACCCTTCCTTGAGCAGCACATAAACCACCGGCGCGAGACAGTTCGTCGTGCAGCTCGCGTTGGAAATGACATGATGCTGTTTCGGATCGTATTTGGCTTCATTCACGCCCATGACCACGGTCAGGCAATCACCCTTGGCCGGAGCGGAAATGATGACCTTTTTGGCGCCGGCAGTGATGTGGCCCTTGGCCTTCTCGACATCCGTGAAGAGGCCGGTGGATTCGATCACGAGGTCAACGCCCAGCGCCTTCCACGGCAATTCGGCGGGCGACTTGGCGCTTACCACCTTGATTTTCTTGCCATTGACGACCAGCACATCGTCTTCCGGCTTGTCGGCAGCGGATTTCTCCGAGCCGACTTCGCCCTTGAAGCGTCCCTGAATGGAATCATATTTGAGCAGATACGCCAGGTTGTCCGCCGGCACGATATCGCCGACTGCGACCACCTCGATTTCCCTGCCCACCAAGCCTTGTTCGATGAGCGCGCGGAAGACCAAGCGACCGATGCGCCCGAACCCATTGATTGCAACTTTCACTGCCATATTTTTTTATCCTTCTTCAATAAAATGTTTAGCAATACCGATGGCACAATTTAACGGCCCCCACCGAAGCGTCAATGAAGAATTCTGGAACGGAATTGCCAAACGCGAACCGTTTTTTGCACGAAACAATTCGTCAGGGAGAGGTTGAATTTGTTTTGGCGGCTTTGGCGGGGATTGCCAATTCGAGCTTGAGTGCGTGCAGGGAGAGGTTGATGTCCCAGATGAATGCAACCATCGAACCGAACAGTGAAACCATGGAGCCGATGAAGATGAGACTGGCGAGCGTGGCTTGCTGCCATTGCAGCAGCGCGGTCACAAACAGCGTGATGATAAGCGCCGCCGCCAGCAACACGCTGATGGCCGCCAGCAAGATGCTCCAGCGAATCATCTGCGCGCGCCGATAAATGATGGCCACCTGTGCCAGCGTATGCTCGCGCTCGTGCCCGGTGCGGTCCGCCAGTTCGCGCTTGAGCAGCCGGGCGCGGTCAATCGCGCGGCCGAGCCGGTTGGTCATCGTGAGCAGCAGCAGGCCCACGCCGGAAATGAGAATCACCGGGCCGATGGCGTCCCGAAGTTCGGGAATCAATTGTTCCAGCGAGGTCAATGGCATTTAGCTTGTGGCAACCATGCGGACAGTGTAACCGCAGTTTAAATCCCGAGGCAAGCGCGGCGGAAGGCGGGTTGTGTCCTCATATTTGACTCCGGAGCGCGGGCTTCAGCCCGCTTCGACACCCCAATGGCAGTGGACAGTGAAGCGGCATAAATGCCGCGCTCCTAAACTCAGGACATTGCCGGAAGGCGGAGAGCGGGCCGGCTCGGTTTGACCGTTTGCGCGGCACGGCGTCGGGCGGCTCAGGTTTCATCGCCCTCAAATGTTGAAACATCAACCCCAGCCGCTGCCAGCACCCGGCAAAACTCCCTGCTCGGCATCGCATAAAACACATGAAACGTCAGGGAGTGGGTGCCATCATTGCACTGCGTAAATTTCAAGTGATCCACCCGGCCGTTATCGTATTGAATGTTCAACACCCCGGTCGGTTTGAAACCAAAAAAGGCGAATCGGGCCTGACCCAGTCCCTGCAAAATCATGTCGCAGGCTGCCCGGTCCGTAATCTCCTTACGATAGGCTATTTCAGATGAAAACGGCCGGTACGCAATCACCTCGATGATTCTGGGTGAGGAGCCGCTGAACCGGGGATGCTGAATATAAACAGTGGCGGTCAATAGAACCAGCGACAGGACTCCAAACACGACCAAAGTAAAATCAACGTTGCTAATTGCACCGATCGTCATAGGTATGAATTTTAATGAACAGTGACCAGAGTCAAGCCCCAAGATGGCGGGGATGTGGTGATCAACTTCTGCCAGGCAAACCATACGGTACTCGCCGAACACGACTGCACCAAACTCCCGGGCTCGACGGGAAGGCGGCACCGGTGATAATCTGCCTGAACGTTCAACCCTGCAATTTATGCCCAAGACCCATCCCAACCCATCGGCACTCAAAATTCTCTTTATCGGTGGCACCGGAAAAATCAGCACCGCGGTCAGCCAGCAGGTGGTGGCCAAAGGACATGAGTTGTATTTGCTCAATCGGGGACTCCAATCGACAAATCCGCCCGGAAGCCACCGCTTGACGGCCGACATCAACCAGCCCAAGGCCGCACACGCCGCATTGCTGGGTTTGGAATTTGACGTGGTCGTGGATTGGGTCGCTTACAAACCGGAACATATTGAGCGCGACCTCGCGCTGTTCAAAGGCCGGACCCGGCAGTTCATTTTCATCAGCTCCGCCTCGGTTTATCAAAAACCGCCGACGCACCATGTGATTACGGAATCAACCCCCCTCTGCAATCCGTTCTGGGATTATGCGCGCGACAAAATCGCCTGCGAAGAACGCCTGCTGCGGGCCTGTCGTGAGGAACATTTTCCGGCTACCATTGTTCGTCCCAGCTTCACTTACAACCATTATTTCCCCGTCGCCGTCGGCGGTTTTGGCTGTTATACGCTGGCCGACCGACTGAAAAGGGGCAGCCCCATCATCGTCCACGGCGACGGCTCGTCGTTGTGGGTGATGACACACGCCGAGGATTTTGGACGCGGGCTATTGGGATTGTTCGGAAACCCGCAGGCCATTGGCCACGCATTTCACATCACCTCGGACGAGGTGCTGACCTGGAACCAGATTTATCAAACCATTGCCAGAGCGCTGGGCGTGGAGGCGAATCTCGTCCACATTCCGTCCGATTTCATCGCCCGAAAGGCGCCGCCACTCGCCGGCAGCCTGCTGGGTGACAAATCCTGGAGCGTTGTCTTCGACAATCGCAAAATCAAGACCTTCGTCCCGGGTTTTCAAGCCGTCATTCCCTTTCGCGAAGGCATCCAGCGCACGGCGGCATGGTTTGAAGCCGAAAAAAAACGCCGGCGCGTGGATGCCGCAGTGAACCGGGAGATGGACGACATCCTGAAGGCCTACACCGGCCGGACCGCATGAGGGTTTCCATGGTAGTGACGGTCTGTGGCCGCCGCGCTTTCCCGTAAATTAAAAAATGCGGCGCTCAGGGAGCGCCGCCACACCCATTTTGCGGCAGGGGTACGGTTTAAATGGAGCGCGGAGCATTGCTCCGCCAGCGTAAACCTTGGTTCTCGCGGAGCAATGCTCCGCGCTCCGAAAACCGCAAATTGTACCACCACCCATTTTGCAGAGTTCTCGATCGGGGTCACTGGCTCTGGGCCGCCAGAAATCGTTCCGCGTCAATCGCCGCCGCGCAACCCGCGCCCGCCGCCGTGACAGCCTGCCGGTAGACATGGTCCGCGCAATCGCCCGCCACAAACACGCCGGGCACATTCGTCATTGTGCCGTGCTGGGGAACCACAAAGCCATTGGCGTCGAGTTCGATTTGTCCCTTGAATATTTCCGTGTTGGGCGCATGACCAATGGCAATGAACACGCCCGCGCAATTCAGCACGGATTCCGCGCCGGTTTTGAAATTCTTCAATTTCACGCCGGTGACCTTGTCCTGCTTCACATCGAGCACTTCCGTCACCGCGGAATCCCAGACCGGCTTGATTTTGGGATTCGCCAGCGCGCGTTCGGCCATGATTTTGGATGCGCGCAAACTGTCGCGCCGGTGAATCAAATGAACGGACGAGCCGAACCGCGTCAAATAAATCGCCTCTTCGCACGCCGAATCACCGCCGCCAACCACGACCAGCGGCTGGTTGCGGAAGACCGGCAGCGCGCCGTCGCACGTCGCACAATAAGTCACACCCTTGGTTTCGAGGAGATTCTCGCCGGGCACGCCGAGATGCCGGTGGCTTGCGCCCGTGGCAATGATGATGGTCTGCGTTTCCACGCGTTCGCCGTCCACCGTAAGCGCAAAGGGCCTTTTGGAAAAATCCACGGCCTCGACGGACCCAAAACTGGCACGGGCGCCAAATCGCTCCGCCTGTTTTTGCATCCGCGTCATCAGTTCGTAGCCGTCCACGCCTTCGGGAAAGCCGGGATAATTTTCGACGATGCTGGTGGTGGTGAGCAGGCCGCCGGGTTGCTGGCCGGTGAGCACAAGCGGCTGGAGGTTGGCGCGCGCGGTGTACAACGCCGCCGTCCAGCCGGCGCAACCCGAACCGATGATGATGACTTTTTCCATAAGCGGCGGAACATAGTTCGCCGGTGGACGAGTTGCAAGTTTGTGGCACGATTTAAATTTGCCGGACATGTCGGTTGCGGCTTTACTGTCCCGGATGAAGCATTCCCCTGTCCTGAATCTGGCCGGAACGGCGGCCGGCGTGTTTTTTTTGGGCGCCCAACTCATTTGCCCGGCGCAGTCCACCCCGACCAATGTCTGGTTGTTTCAACTGCCGGATCTGCCGGTCACGTCGTCCCCGGCGATCGCGCCGGACGGCACGATTTATCAGGCGACCTTCGCCGGCAAACTGCTGGCCGTCACCCCGCAAGGTCAGGCGAAGTGGGTTTTTCAGGCGGGGCGCGAAATCAAATCGTCTCCGGCCATTGCGGACGACGGAACGATTTATTTCGGCTCGCGCGACTGGAAATTTTACGCCGTCACACCGGCCGGCAGATTGAAATGGACCTTTCAAACGGGCGCCTGGGTGGATTCGTCACCGGCCATCGGCGCGGACGGAACCATTTATTTCGGCTCGTGGGACACCCATTTTTACGCACTCAATCCCGATGGGTCACAAAAGTGGGTGTTCCCGACCGGGGGCATCATTGATTCGTCGCCCGCCATCGGCGAAGACGGCACCCTTTATTTCGGTTCGCACGACAAAACATTTTATGCGCTGAAACCGGACGGCACGCGGCGCTGGACGTTTGCCACCCGGGGCCAGATCATTTCCTCCCCGGCCATCGCCGCGGACGGCACCGTTTATTTTACTTCGACGGACGGCAACCTTTATGCGCTTCAACCGGACGGCACCGAACGTTGGCATTTGCACACCGGCGGAGCGATGGAGTCCTCGCCCGCGCTGGACCCGGATGGCAACCTTTATCTGGGTGCAGGTTATCGTGACGTGTCCGTGAGCAGCGATGGTAAAAGGCGCTGGGACCAGGGCACCCCCGATTTGATTGAAGCCTCGCCGGCCGTTGCCGCCGACGGGCTGGTTTATTTTTCACAGCCGTGGCGCGCGCTTATGGCCGTGCGGTCGGACGGTTCGGAGACCTGGATGATTGAGTTGGAAGGCCGGCTCATCGCTTCCCCCAATATCAGCAGCGATGGCACGCTTTACGCGGCCACCGACAACTACCTGCACGCCATCAACTCGACCAACCGGCTCGCGCCCCTCGCGAAAAGTTCCTGGCCGATGTTCCGTGCCAATCCGCGTCACACCGGCCGCGTCGCAGTCGAAAAAAAACGCTGACTTGAGATTAACCCGCTTGGAACGTTTCCCGGGGGCGGATGGAACGGACATCGGATGGATTCGCGGCAAGCGGCGAATTTGCTGGAAAATTGGCAGGCATGGGTCTATTACCTTGGGAAACAATTCGCATCCAGTGACGGAACCGAACCATCCAGGCGGGACATGGTCGCAAAGCGCGGCTCCGCGGGCCATAAGCAATGCGTTGCTCTCGCTGGTCATTCCCTGTTTCAACGAGGAGGAGGTATTGCCCCAGCTGTTTCAACGGGTGACGGCGGCGGCCGATCGCTTGGGCTGCAAGTGGGAGGTTAATTGTGTGGACGACGGGTCGGGGGACGGGACGTGGCGGTTGCTGGCGCAGCAGCACGAGCAGGATTCCCGGTGGCGGGCAGTCAGTTTTGCGCGGAATTTCGGGCATCAGACGGCGGTGACCGCCGGACTGGATTTTTCGCGCGGGGACGTAATCGCGGTGCTGGATGCGGACTTGCAGGATCCGCCGGAGGAGCTCGCGCTTTTTCTGAATAAGTGGGTGGAAGGTTTTGACGTGGTTTATGCCATCCGCCGGAAGCGGAAGGAGAATCTGCTCAAGCGCGCCTGCTACTGGTTTTTTTACCGGCTGATGTCACAGATGGTGTCGTTTGACCTGCCGCTCGACAGCGGGGATTTTTGCATGATGGACCGGCGGGTGGTGGATGTGCTCAAGGCGATGCCCGAGCGCACCCGGTTCGTGCGCGGACTGCGGGCCTGGGCCGGGTTCAAGCAAACGGGTGTCGTCTATGAGCGGGCGGCGCGCGCCGCCGGGGAGCCCAAGTACACCATGCGCAAATTGTTCAAGCTGGCGTGGGATGGTTTGTTTTCCTTCTCCACGGTGCCGTTGAGGTTCATGTCCTACATCGGGTTCTGGATTTCCTTTCTGTCCCTGGCCGGGATGCTGTTCACGCTGTTGCAGCGGATATTTGCGAATCAATTTGAGCGCTTCGGTCTGCAACCGGTGCCGGGGTTTGCGACGGTGGTCATTTCGATCCTGTTCCTGGGCGGCATTCAACTGCTGTGTCTCGGCATTTTGGGTGAATACATCGGGCGGATTTATGAGGAGGTCAAACAGCGGCCGCGCTGGGTGATCAAGGAATCGGCCGGCGTCACTTCCCCTACCGATCACGGGCCGCGTACGGGTGCGTCATCGTAACCTCTCCCCTTTCCCACATGGCTTTGCTGAAGGACATTTTCGCCCGGAACCGGCAGTTCATACTTTACTGCGTGATTGGGGGCACCGGAGTTACGCTCGATTTCCTGGTTTATTCGGCCCTGCTCGGGAGAGCAGGCTGGCGTTATCAGTACGCCAATGTCATGGGCTACAGCAGCGGCACCGTGCTGTCATTCATTCTGAATGCGCGTTTCAACTTCAAGACGACAGACCGGGTGGCGCTGCGTTTTCTCTGCTTTTGCACCGTCGCCCTTCTCGGATTCACGGCCTCAGCCGGCACCCTGTATCTGCTGGTGGACCGGGTGGGTCTGAACAAATATCTGTCCAAGCTGGCGACGATCGTCGTCGTCGTGCTGGTGCAATATAATCTCAACCGTCTGTTTTCGTTCCGGAAAACCCGACCCGCATCCGATGTCTGATTCCCAAAAAAAGCTGCTCATCCTCGGCGGCGGCATCACCGGGCTGGCGGCGGCGTATCTGGCAGCGCGGGCGGGCCGGCAGGTCACGGTGCTGGAAGGCTCGCCGCAACTGGGCGGGTTGCTGCAATCCTTCCCGGTCGGCGGCAACCGGCTGGAGTATTTTTACCATCACCATTTCACGCACGACGTGGAATTTCGCTGGCTGTTGCGCGAGCTGGGGATTGAAGACCGCCTGGAATTTTACCACACCACTATGGGCGTGTTCCGGGATGGACACATTTATCCGTTCAACGGCGTGGGCGACGTGTTCCGCTTCAAGCCGCTGAGTTTCCTGGACAAAATCCGCTTCGGGCTCAGCAGCCTCTACCTGGCCCGGGCGGTGGACTGGCGAAAGAGCGAGGATGTGCCGGCGATGGAATGGTTTCAGAGGCATGCCGGCAAAACCACCACCGCGGCGCTGTGGGAGCCGATGTTGAAGATCAAATTCGGGCCTTATGCAGAGCAGGTGCCGCTGGCATGGATGGTGGGACGGATGCGGCAGCGATTGAACTCGCGACGCGCGGGCGAGGAAAAGCTCGGCTACTTGCGCGGAAGCTTGAAGGTGTTGCTGGATGCGCTGGATGCCGAATTGCGCCAACGCAACGTAAAGTTGATTGCCAATGCACGCGCGGAGCGGCTGGTGACCCGGGACGGCCGGGTGGAACAGGTCGAAACCACCCAGGGCCGGTTCGCGGCGGACGAAGTGCTCCTCACCGTGCCGACCCCGGTGGCAGCGCGCCTGTTGCAACCCCATCTTCCCGATTATGCGGCGGGGCTGGCGGAGATTGAGTATTTTGGCGCCCTCTGCACGGTCCTGGAACTGTCGCGGGCACTCAGCCCGATTTACTGGCTGAATGTGGCCGATCCGGGTTATCCGTTCGGCGGTGTGATTGAGCATACCAATCTGGTCCCACCGTCGGAATACCAGGGCCGGCACATTGTTTATCTCTCGCGCTATTTTGCGGCCAACGATACGCTGGCCACGGCTCCGGAAGCCCAAATCCTTGAGACCATGCTCGCGCCGTTGAAAAAGATCGCGCCGGACCTTTCCGAGGACGCAGTGCATCGGGTGCAGCTGTTCCGCACGCTGACGGCAGCCGTGGTTTGCAACCGGAACTTCTCGAAGCGCGTGCCGCAATGCCGGACGCCACTGAAAAATCTGTTTCTCGCCAACATGACCCATATTTATCCCGACGAACGCAGTTGCAACAACTCCATCCGCGTGGCGGCCGAAGTCTGCCGGGTCATGGGCCTGGACAACCCGACAGTGCCCAAAGGCACGTCGTTGTCCGGATTGATCGGAATGGATTGAATCAAAGCCCATGACGCCAAGGACCTCAACCACGGATGAAACACGAAAAGCTTCACCTTTGAAGGGGTGGCAGCTCTGGCTCTTTGGCCTGTGCAGTCTGGGCTGCATGGCTGTGGTATTCGGGTCAGCCTTGTGGGACCGGTCGTTGCTGGCGCCGCTGGATATCCCCGCCGCCATGTATTCGAAGTATCATTGGCTGAACGAAGCCCAGGGACCGGTGCCGAACAATCACTACATCGTGGACATCTACGCCCACGAACTGCCCCGGCAGTACAGCATTTATCGCGCATTGCAAGCCGGAGAATTTCCCTGGTGGGACCCCTACACCGATTGTGGACGGCCGCTGGTGGCGGAAGGTCACATCAGCGGGACGGATGCGTTGCGGCTGGCGCTGTACCGCCTGCTGCCGTTTGTGCCGGCCTACAATCTGGCCAAACTGCTGCATTCGTTGTTGCTCGGACTGGGCGTATTCGTCCTGTTACGACATTGGGGGCATCGGTTGTGGGTGGCCGTGGGTCTGGCGCTGGCATTTGAATTTGCGGGCGCGTTCGCGCTGTTCCAGACCCCGCTGTGTGTCCTGGCATCGGCAGTGTGGTATCCGTGGATCTGGCTGGCGTGGTGTGCGTATGTGCAGAATCAGAGGGCCGTTTGGCTGGGAGCGGGGGGGATGTTCTGCGGGTTAAGTTTTGCGGCGGGCAACCAGCAAACCGACATCTTTCTGGTGGTGTTCGCCGCGTGTTTTCTCGCCGGCAACTTCTGGCACAACCGCCATTCGTGGAAATCCGCCTTGAGCGTGACGTTGGTCTCGCCGTTGTTGGGCGGACTCATGGCCCTGCCGGTGTTGGTGCCCCAGGCGGAACTGTTGTTATTGTGCAAACGCATCCCGGCGTTCGCCGAATTCTCCAAAATCAAACTGCTCACCGGGGCGGTGAGCGGTTTGACCGCGGCCTTTCCCTGGGCACTCGGAACGTTTCGCATGATCGACGTCAGCAAGATTTTCAACGAGACCGGCCTCGGTTTTTGCCTGTTCATCGGTTCGGCGGCGGTGGTTCTGGGCGTGCTGGGGGCAATCGGTTCATTTTCCCGGCGCACGCCGCAGGGATGCGTCGGTTTATTGCTGGTGCTGGTCTACCTGCTGATTTGTTCAACGCCGATGGTGACCGTCTTTTACACCCGGCTGGCGGGGCTGGCCGTGCTGGGGCTGGTGGCACTGGCCGGTGAAGGAGCGCGCGACATTCTGGCGGGAACGATCTCGACCTGGCAGAAGCGGCTGACCCGGCTGGCGCTGGTCGCCATGTTCGGCGCGGTGCTGGCCTGCAATCTTTTTGCGTTTTTGCTTTTCCCGCATGTGCGCGGGCATTTGGAGTCGGTCTTCCTGGCCCGGGCGCAGCGCGACCGGTCCTTCGCCGCCTCGCCGGAAATGCGCCGGGACCAGATTACAAACCTGCCGCGGGAGATTTCGGCGTTAAATCCCGAAACGATCGTGAGTCTGCTGGGCGTGGGCGCGTTGCTGGCCGCGGCGGGCACTGGCAATGCGCGGACGCGAACGCTTTGGCTGGCACTGGCGTTGGGACTGAACCTCGCTCCGGAATTGAGCTTCGCAAAGCGCTTTACGACGCGCGCCCCGGTTGAACAATGGCAGGCACTGCTGCGGGGCGGCCCGGAGCAACGATCGGCCATGGACTCGCTGAAGAATGGATTGCGATTGAAGGAAGTATGGACCGATCCGTTCGATCCGCTCTTTCCGGGTGCAACCGCGAATTATTATGCCGTGCATGTGACGCACGGTTACTCCTCCTTCCCGCTGCCAGATTTGGAGGTTATGTGGAACCGGGAGCCCGCGCACGGGCCTTGGGAGGATGCGACCTACACCAGCCAGACCAACGGGTTGTCGGCGGGCAGGCTGGCCATCAACCCGCCCCGCCCCACCCCCAGCCGGTTCCAATGGAGTAATGATTCCGAGCGCAAGGTGCAGATAACCAGCGAAACGTCTGACACCATCACCGTGGAAGTGGAAGACGGCGTCGCCGGCGAACTTTTGCGGACCGACCGATATTATCCCGGCTGGAAACTGAGGTCGCCGGAACTGGAAACGCACGTCGAGCAGGGCGTATTTCTGGCGGTGCAGGTGCCAGCCGGCCGGCAGACGCTGGTTTTTCAATATCGCCCGCGCAGGCTGGATGCCTGCCTGTGGGTCGGCGGCGCAGCGCTTTTGGTTTGTGTCCTTTGCTTGATGACGGGCGCGGTAAGGCGCACAGAAATTGATACCAATGGAGGCAAGCCCGCGGGCTGAACATCCGGCGCGGGGGGGAACTTTTCAAAGCAGAGGAGTTGCAGGTCATCACCTCCGCGTATCACCGCTGACCGCGCCTGAAAATTTACAGCCGCTCGCGCCCGCCGTAGCCGCCTTCAAGGTCGTGCCAGAATTCCACGTCGTCCTCATCCTGCTCCCAGCAGAGAAAGACCTCCTTGTCGCCCATGATGGCCGGAAAATCCACCAGCCCGCGTTCCACGTCCTTGACGAAAATCTGGCGATGCTGAAACTCGGCCAGGATTTCCTGCACGTCCGCCAGCGTGCGGACCTGTTCGTTGACGGTCTGGCCGCCCGTGTCATGCCCCTGTTTCATCAGCGGTTCCAGCCGTTTTTCCTGGCGTTCCAGCACGTGGCGGAGCTGGTTGAGCCGCTCCAGCCACTTGCGGATTTGCGGCAGCAACGCCCGCGCCTCCTCGCGCGTGTAATGTTTGTCAAAACGATATTTCATTGGCAACGGGCCCGGGACCCCAAAAAAACAAAGGCCGTCCCGGCGATTGCGACAAACGCAACCGCCCGGGACGGATGAATTAAGGCGCGACCGGCGACTACTTCTGCCAGGTGCGCTTCTTGTGCCGATTCAGGCGCAGCTTCTTGCGACGCTTGTGTTTGTTGATTTTGGCCTTGCGGCGTTTTTTAAGTGAACCCATAGGTTTCAGCAGTCAATATACAACTTTGTTCAACGGATATTCAATAATTCCTTCCGCGCCGGCGGCTTTGAGTTTCGGAATCATTTCCCGCACGACATGCTCGTCGATGATCGTTTCCACCGCCACCCAGCCCCGCTGGCTCAGACTGGAAATCGTCGGGTTGCGCAGCGCCGGCAGCGATTTGAGCAGGCTTGCCAGATTTTTTTCGGCGATGTTCATCTTCAAGCCCACCTTCGCCTCCGCTTCCAGCGCCCCCTTGAGCAGCAACGCGAGCGTCTCGATTTTTTTGCGCTTCCACGCATCCTTCCATGCCGTGTGATTGGCAATCAGCCGCGGGGTCGAGGCCAGCAACGTATCCACAATGCGCAGCTTGTTCGCGCGCAGCGACGAACCGGTCTCCGTCAATTCGACAATTGCGTCCACCAGCTCGTGCGCCTTCACCTCCGTCGCGCCCCACGAAAATTCCACATCCGCCTTCACGCCGTGCTGGCGGAGATATTTTTTGGTCAGGTTGACGACCTCGGTCGCAATGCGTTTGCCCTTCAAATCCTTGACGGATTTGATTTTCGAATTTTCCGGCACGGCCAGCACCCAGCGCGCCGGCTGCCGCGTCGCCTTGCTGAACAAAAACTCGCCGACTTCATGCACCTTGGAACCGTTCTCAACAATCCAATCGAGGCCGGTAATGCCGCAATCCAGATAACCGTGCTCAACGTAGCGGCTGATCTCCTGGGCGCGTATCAGCCGGATTTCAAGGTCCTCGTCGTCCACATACGGCACGTAGGAACGGCTGCTGACGGTAATATTGAACCCCGCCTTGGCCATCTTTTGGATGGTGGCTTCCTGCAGACTGCCCTTTGGCAGACCAAATCTTAATTTCTTGCTCATTTCAAATTTTCCAACGCAGGCCTGACCTGCCGGTCAGCCGGACGCGCGGCAGCGCGTCCCTGTCAATCTGTGTGTGACGGGAATAATCTGCCAAGTCCGGCCCGGGAAAGCCACTTTCTTCTTTTCCGATTTTGTGGCCGAACCCATAGATAAACACAGATGGGCACAGATTAAAAACCCGCCGGATTAAAGCTTTTACGGATAAGATTTATCTGAGTTTCACCTGTACAAATCTGTGGCTAGATTTTTCCGGCCCAAATCACCCGCCGCCCTTGCACGGATATTTCCCCCCGCGCAATCGCCGCCACGCATCTGGGATAAAGCTCATGTTCCGCCCCGTGAATCCGCTGAATCAGACTGTCCGGCGTGTCGTTGTCGAGCACCGGCACGGTTTGCTGGCCGATGACCGGCCCGGCATCCACGCCCGCATCCACAAAATGCACCGTGCAGCCCGTCACCTTCACGCCATGATCCAGCGCCTGTTTCCAGGCTTCCAAACCCGGAAACGACGGCAACAATGACGGATGGATGTTCACAATGCGCCCTTCAAACGCGCGAAGGAAATCGCCTTTCAACACCCGCATGAACCCTGCCAGCACCACCAGGTCCACCTTCGCCTCCTGCAACGCGCCCACAAATGCCCGTTCCGCCTCCTCGTCCAGTTTGGTGCGGAATTTTCCCGGCGAAATGAATCGGGCCGGAAGTTTTCGCGCGCGCGCATGTGACAACATCCCCGCGCCGTCAACATCGCTCAAAACCAGCGCAATGGTGGCCGGGATTTTTCCCGACGCGCAAGCGTCAGCCATGGCGACAAAATTCGAGCCTTTGCCGGAGCCGAGAATGCCGAGTCGAAACGGATTGTTCACCGCGCTTTGAATAACAGAGCGAACCTCCAAAACAAGTGAAAAGCGGGTCCTCCGCCCGTCCGATGGAAGACGTATTTTTTACCGGGAGGGACGGCGTGTCGCCAACCCTCCCAACGCTGGACCTTGAACCTTGGATTTTGGACCCGACCGCCTTTCCGCTCTCGACCCTCGTCACCCGTTCATTGCGCACTTTTTGCGCGGCGACCCGAAATATCAGGCGCGACTTTCGCCGCCTGCAACCGCTTCACTGCAAGTGCCTGATTTAAGGCGAAATACAATTCCTCAAAATATGTAACTGAATGGTTACTTAGCCGTCTGGATGGGTGTAGGCAACAACGAACTGAAAAAACCATGAAAACCAAAATACTCATCCTCGCGGCGCTGATAAGCGCGGCGGCCATGTCTGCCAACGCCGGAGTTCGCTTCGGCATTTCCATCGGTTTGCCCCTGCCGGTGGTTTACGCACCCGCGCCCGTGACCGTGGTCCAAACCGTCACGCCCTGTCCGGGCATCGATTACGTCTGGGCGCCCGGCTATTGGTCATATCGTCCGGACGGACGGGTTTGGATCTCCGGCGCCTGGCATTATCGCGCGGCTGACCACGACCGCGGACACGATCTCGGCGGGTACCAACACGACGGACACGATCGCGACCACGATGGATACCGCCGTTGAACGTCCATCAACGCACAGGCTGCTGTCCACCGACGGCAGCCTTCCCTCACCAATTCTCTTTGCAGAAAACATTTGCCGGAGCACCTGGATGCCGGAGCAATCAAACGACACAGGCCAGACGGATTCACTTTATGAAAATGGAACTTCGCTCATCAATTATTGGAGATGACATGCCGTTTGCCGAAGTTTATATTTTCTTTTAAATAAAAGTACGGAGCGATTTTTCATGCAAAAGTTCAAGGTATTTCCAAAATTTGGCCGTCTGGCAGGCACGGTTTGGGTCCTGTTCATCATTGCCGGCTCCTTTTTATCGGGTGGCTGCTGCACGCAATATACGAATCTGGCTCAGTATAAGGCCGAACTCAGACATTATCACGACAGCCAATATGGCCCGGACATCAACCGCCAGATCAAAAAGGCCGAAAATTATCTCCAAACCAGGGTCCATGCCGGGGAAACCAATCTCGCCCTCATCCTCGATATCGACGAAACATCGTTATCGAACTGGCAAAACATTGCGGGAACCAACCGGGATGCGATGGATTTTGGGTTCAATGCCGCCCAGTTCGAAAATTGGCAGCAAAAAGGAGCGGCCACGGCAATTGTTCCCACTTTGAGGCTTTTTAATGAAGCGCAACAGGCCCACGTAAACGTGTTCTTTGTCACCGGCAGACCTGACCGGCTTCAAGCAATCACCGAGACCAATCTCCTCCGGGCGGGTTATGCAGGCTGGACCGGGATTTTTTTAAGACCCCAAAATGGTCCGCCTACGGTTACCGCATATAAGAGCGGCGTCCGCCGGCAGATTTCCAATCAGGGCTATGTCATCATTCTGAATATTGGCGACCAGTGGAGCGATCTAAACGGCGGTTATGCCGAGAAAATGATAAAACTGCCGAACCCGTTTTACTTTATTCCTTGACCCTACCGGCACCCGGTCAGGTCTTTCACCGTGCATGCGGCAACCTTGTACCGGTGAGCCACCATCCCCGTCGGGTGATTCGAATGTGTTTCTTCCGTTTGCGATTCAAGATTTTCTGCAGGCAAAGGATCGCATGGTATTTCTGAAATTGGTTGAGTTATGATCTGCCGGCTCCCGCTATGGCCTTGGCGATACAAAGTTGGTCCGCAGGAATTCAAGCCACTCCGGGAGCTGGGTGGCGATGGTTTTATAGCCGGTCACCGCAAAGCAATTGATGGCCATTTGTTGATAAAAGTGCGGCGATGGCGCGGCATGACGCTGATGACGGCGCGCTGCCTGTTCGTAAAACAAGCCGAGGCCAATGGTAATCCGGTTCGCGATGGCCGCCGGTGAGTCATATTTGCAGTGCTCGCCGTCGCCGGCCAAAATGCGGCACATCTGTCCCAATTGATTCAGTTGGGATAAAAAAGCCTGGTAAATTCTTAAGGTGTCGGTTTCTTCGGCCCCAAAGGTGGTCAGCTTGCATAGGATCCAACTGAACGAATTTTGAGGGACCAATCCGGCGTGATCGTCGGCCAGCCGGCTTAATTGCTGGCGAATCAGGTGCCGCGAACCGGGGTCGTCCAGCAACCGCTGCGCCGCAGCCTGCTGTTTTGGCGGAACTAATGATGAAATAAGTTCATCCATAGCTCATCATGGCGCAAATCAGCAACTTCATTGCCAACCAAATCCTCCGGTCGCCATTTTCCGGAACATATTTAACCACCCCATCTTCGCATTTCGGACCTCTATTTTCAAACGCCGCCGAAACGCCGGTGACGGCGCGCGTATTCCTCCAGCGCCTCAAAAAACTGCGCCTTGCGGAAGTCCGGCCAGAGCGTGGGCGTGATGACGAGCTCGGAGTAGGAAATCTGCCAGAGCAAAAAATTGCTCACGCGCATTTCGCCGCTCGTACGAATGAGCACGTCCGGGTCGGGAAAGTTCCGCGTCCACAGATGTTGCGAAATGACCGCTTCATTAATGTCAGCCGGTTCCAGCCTGCCCCGCTTGGTCTCCTCGGCAATGCGGCGGACGGCGTCCACGATTTCAATGCGGCTGCCGTAGCTCAACGCCATGACCAGCGTTAGCCCGTTGTTTTTGGAAAGGGTCTGGATGGATTTCCTGAGATGTTCCTGCACGTTTTCCGGCAGACGCCAGATTTGACCGATGACTTCCAGCCGGACGTTGTTTTTGTTCAGCTCCGGCGTCTCGGTCTTGAGATAGTGGATGAGATATTTCATCAGCGCGTCCACCTCGTCCTTGGGCCGGTTCCAGTTCTCGGCGGAGAAGGCATACAGCGTGAGATAGTTGATGCCGAGCTCGCCGGAGGTGCGGATGATGATGCGCGCGGATTCGGCGCCCTGCCGGTGGCCTTCAACGCGCGGCAGGCCGCGTTGTTTCGCCCAGCGCCCGTTGCCGTCCATGATGATGGCCACGTGCTTGGGCAAGGAAGCCCTGGCTTCGGCACTCAAATGTGGAGCGGGACTCATTTTGCTGTCCGCAGAGTACGCGGATTACGCGGATTTCAAAACTGTAAATGTGGGAGGGAAGGCGTGTCGCCGTCCCCAATTTGGGTCGCCGACACGGCGACGCCCCCCATATTAAACAAAAATCGTCTGCTCGCGCGCCGGACCGACGGACGCGATGAACAATTTCGCGCCGCTCAATTCGGCGATCGCCTTCAAATAAGTCCGCGCCCTGGGCGGCAGTTGCTTCCACGTGCGCGCCTTGTCGGTCGGCGTGCGCCAGCCTTGAAATTCCACATAGACCGGTTCGCATTCCGCAAGCGTCTGGGCGTCGTTCGGCACAAAATCCCAGCGCGCCTTGCCGTGACGATAGGCGACGCACACCTTGATGGTTTCCAAGCTGTCAAGACCATCGAGATTGGTGACGGCGATTTCGTCAATGCCATTGACCATCGTGGCGTGGCGGGTGGCCACGGAATCAAACCAGCCGCACCGGCGCGCCCGGCCGGTGGTCGCGCCAAACTCGCGCCCCATCGCGTGCAGCATGTCGGCGATTTCGGCATTTTCTGTCGGCAACGGCCCCTCCCCGACGCGCGTCGTGTACGCCTTCATCACGCCCACCACGCGGTCCATACGATGCGGGGGCACGCCCGAACCCGTGCAGGCGCCGCCCGCCGTCGTGTTCGATGAGGTGACAAACGGATAGGTGCCGTGGTCAATGTCGAGAAACGTCCCCTGCGCGCCTTCAAATAAAATGTCGTCGCCGCGCCGCATCGCCTCGTGCAACAGCACGACCGTGTTGGCCACGAACGGTTTCAGGTAATTGGCCGCGGCGCGATATTCGGCGAGAACCTTTTTGTACGAGAGCGGTTTCGCACCCAGGGCGCGCAGCACTTCGTTGTTTTCCACAATCCGCCGCCCGAGTTTTTGTTCCAGTCGTTCCCGGTGAACAAGGTCGATCATGCGCAGCCCGACGCGCGCCGCCTTGTCGCCGTAAGCCGGACCGATGCCGCGTTTGGTCGTGCCAATCTTGTTTTTGCCCTTGAGCACCTCGCGTTGCGCGTCCAGTTCGCGGTGATACGGAAAAACCAGGTGCGCCGTTTCGCTCACGACCAGGTTGTCGCCGACTTTGACGCCGAGCTTCCGCAGCCCGCGGATTTCCTCGACCAGGCTGACGGGGTCGACGACCACGCCATTGCCGATGACGCACAGCTTGTTTCTGCGCAGGATGCCCGACGGAACGAGATGCAGGACGTACTTCTTTTTTCCGATGAAGACGGTGTGTCCGGCGTTGTTGCCGCCGGCGTAACGGACGACGAGGTCCGCCTTCTCCGTCAGCACGTCAATGATTTTGCCTTTGCCTTCGTCGCCCCACTGGGCGCCGACCAGAATTGTATTTGCCATAGCTTTCTTGGGAGGGACGGCGTGTGTCGTCCCAAAACCGTTTACCGACAATAAAAATCCCCGAAAATGCATTCGGGGCAAAGCGTCGTGTCTTTGCCGGTTGAAGCTAGAAAAGAGTCCTGCCGGTGTCAATCCCGCAAAAAATCTGTGCTGCGAAATCAAATGTGAACTGCTATCCCTTGGCCGGGCTGAACTCATTTCAATGAACAATTTGAAACTCTGGTTTTGCGCGGCGGTCCTGTTGCTGGCCGTTTTTCAGTTTTCAGAGAACACGGTGGACCCGGATTTGTGGGGACACGTCGTCTTCGGCCGGCAGATGCTGCACAGCGGCGCCGTTCCGAAGGCGGACATTTATTCCTGGACCGCCAACGGCCAGCCCTGGATCAATCATGAGTGGGTGGCCGAAATCATTCTCGCGGCGTTTTATTCCGCATGGGGCGGCCTGGGCATCCTGCTCCTGAAAATGATGGTCGGCCTGGCGGCCTTCGCCGTGTGCCTGCGCCTGGGCGCGCAAAATCTGGCGTGGCCGGCCCGGTTCCTGGCCTGGGGATTGGGCGCCTTGGCCGTGGTCGAAATTTCCTACGGCTTCGCCGCGCGCCCGCAAATTTTTACCGCCCTGTTCCTGTCGCTGGAGTTGCTGCTGTTGCAGCGGATTCATTCCGGAAAACGGCTTTGGGCGCTGGGGCTGCCGGTGTTGTTCCTGGCCTGGATCAACACGCACGGCGGTGTGCTCGCGGGATTCGGATTGTTGGGCCTGGCCGCCGGCATCACGACCATTCAACTGGTGTGGGACCGGGGCCGGAGCACGGTGGCCCCGATTGCTTCCGGCCAATCTGCAGACAAGCCGGGGTTAAGGACCATCCTGAGTTTATGGCTGGCCGTCATCGGCGCCGGGGCTGCCCTGCTCTGCAATCCATGGGGCGTGGGACTGCTTCGCTGGCTGGTGGGCAGCGTCCTGTGGTTGCGACCGCAAATTGCCGAATGGAATCCCACGCCGCTGGGTTGGGACCATGCCGCGTTTTTTATCGTGCTGGCCCTCGCAGCCTTCAGTTGGGCGTTCACCCGGCAAAAGCGCGTCTGGTGGGAACTGGCCGTGTGGGGTGCCTTTGCGCTTTTGGGGTTGCGCGCCGTTAGAAACACCCCCTTGTTCTGCCTGATTACGCTCGCGCTGACGCCGCCGCATCTGGCCAGCGCCCTGGCCAGGTTTCGGCAACATTTCGAACAATTGGTATCGCTCGGCCGCCGGGGCGGCTTCCAAAAGTTCGCCACCGTTCTGTGCATGGTGATTGCCATCGGCATCGGCGTCGCCACCTTCACCCTGCACAAGGAGCATCCGCTGACGATGGAAGTTCCGCGTTCCGAATATCCCGCCGGCGCCGTTGATTTTTTGCAGGACCATCAGCTGCACGGGCGGATGCTGGCGTTTTTCGACTGGGGTGAGATGGCCATTTTTCGCCTCCCGGGCTGTCCGCCGTCCCTGGACGGCCGGCTCGACACCTGTTACTCGCGCGAATTGATTGCCGCGCACTGGGAATTTTACAACGGCCAATCGTATGACGAAAAGGTCCTCGACGTTGATCAAGCCGATCTTGCCCTGCTGCCGGCGAACCTGACGGGAACAACGGCGCTGGCCCATCGCGCCGGCTGGATGGTGATTTATTATGACGACCTGGCAGTGATTCTGGTACGCGATGTGAAACGTTTTCCGGAATTGAGTTCGCTGTCATTCCCGGTGGTCGGACCCAAAACTGCGGTGCTCGGCCGCGCGCCTTTTCCCAACCATGGTCCACCTTGGAAAACGGAACGGCTCGCGCGTTGAGACCTCAGGTGTTGGGGAACAAATTGTATTTGATGATGCAACGCAGGGCACTGACCCCGTCCTGCCACCCGATTTTTTTCCCTTCCGCATAGGTCCGGCCGTAGTAGGAGATCGCCACCTCGTAAATCCTCACCTTCAGCCGGCTGACCTTGGCGACAATCTCCGGTTCAAAACCGAAGCGGCTTTCCTGAATCTGGATTTTCTGGATGACCTCGCGCCGGAAGGCTTTGAATCCCGCCTCCATGTCGGTGAGGTTGAGATTGGTGGCCATGTTCGAAAAGGTGGTCAAAAACCGGTTGCCCAACGAATGCCAGAAATAAAGTACGCGATGGGCGCTGGAACCCATGAACCTCGAGCCGAAGACCACGTCGGCCTTCCCCGCCAGAATGGGATTGATCAGGAGCGAATACTCGCCCGGATCATACTCGAGATCGGCATCCTGCACCAAAACCAGCGGTGCGGTGACCTGGGCAAATCCAGTCCTTAACGCCGCGCCCTTGCCCTGGTTGGTTTCGTGACGAAACAGTCTGATGCGCCCGTCGGCCCTGGCCAGCGGCTGCAACAATTCCCATGTGCCGTCGCGGGAACCATCATCCACCACAATCAATTCCTGCACCAACGGCTGGGCCAGCACCGTCCGGACCACTTCGGCGACGGTTGCCGCCTCATTAAAAACGGGTACCACGACCGCCAGGCAGGACGAACCGGAAGCCCCGCCCTGGACGACGGTTGACACGGGAAAATCAGTCATACTGGCCAAATCGGTTCGAGCCATTCATGTAAACACAGAGACATCAAGTATTGCGGAAACCTTCTATGGAATTCCGGCAAGGTCAATGCAAAACGAAGTGGCGAAGCTGGCGAGAATTTTATCGTCTGCAGGATTTATCAGCGACCATTGCTGCTGGCAGGGCCGGAGACGGTCGCGATCCTCATCCGCTTGGTGGAGGAAGCATGAACCGCTGGTGCGATGGACCTGGCAAAATTCCCAACGAACAGTTCTAACGGGTGCGTTCTTTACGGCGGATTGTCGCCAGGCCCGCCAGCAGGCCGGTTACCAAAAGCGGCACTTGAGGTTCCGGCACCGGAACCACCGAAAGAGTAATGCCCCCGACGTAATCCCATTGTCCATCTGCCCCGGTTGAGAAGTACCCCACCTGATCCTGATTATAGACGGATGGCGTGGCCCAGAAAAAATCGGTCAAAGTGACCAGCTCGCTGCCGGATACGAAGCTGAGCGTGCCGGCGCCCGGAACCAGCGAGTAGGACGAAAGTCCCGGTGTATTCATGGCCCCATCGGCGGCAAAGCTGTGTGCTCCCGGCGTCGTCAGCATCGGACCAAATGCGGAAATGGCGGGCGTGCTTGCCCCGTTAAAAAACAAGCTGATCCCGATCAAAGCATAATCAGCTCCCGGATTGGCATTGAGCGCGAACGTACTCTCGCCAACCGGCAGAGAAATGTCCGGTTGCACCTGGACATCCAATGGTCCGTTCAAAAATATGCCGCTGCTTTGTATCCAGATGTCAAAATGTCCCGGGTTGTAGTTGTTACCGGGTTGCGTATCCCAAATGTCCGGGCCGGTATACGTCCCTGACGAATCGGTCGTGAAGACGTCGATGCTCGTCAGGCGGGGTTGCGCTGAAATATTGATCAGCGAAGCGAACAACGTGGCCAAAAGTGCCAGCGAACGGTTGAAGTGAAGAGTCATGTTGATTCCACCTGGTTGATTGGTCTGGCTTTTTTCCGATCCGGAATTTGCTTCTGACTTCAACAAACTGCCACCGCAGGTGCAGTTCGGTCTTGGTCTGCCATGCTGCTGCCAGGAATCCACCCTGGCGCCATTCAGGATTAATCAAGCTTATTGAATATTGCCTGTGCGATCAAGCATTTAATCAACCGGTGGCGCAGGTTGATGAAGTCTGTGAATTCGTGTCTGAGGGTTTCATCACAAGCCCGTCAATTAAATGACAGCCTTGAAGCGGTTTTGTCCAATGTTGTCCCCCCCTTGGAAACTGGCGGAGAGAGAGGGATTCGAACCCTCGA
>Ga0182016_10000230_pt1 | contig 69360 bp, 53 predicted proteins | sample 712S2MmetaG_FD_120491 | JGI IMG/M metagenome (GOLD analysis project Ga0182016, IMG submission 120491) | Permafrost microbial communities from Stordalen Mire, Sweden - 712S2M metaG | ecosystem: Environmental > Terrestrial > Soil > Wetlands > Permafrost | place: Sweden: Stordalen | collected...
TCGCCGACGATGGCGATGGTCTGGCCGGTTCCGTCGATTCCCGCATTCCACAGCGGAAGCACGTTATATATGGTAGCGAAGTCGGTGGGCCCCAGATCGTAATAGGTGGATGTGCCCTGGGAGTAGGTGTAGAGCGGCAGCCCGGAGTCGCCGGCGCGCGTCGCGCTTCCCTTGATGGTGGATTGCATGTGGCGCGGAAAATTGTAGAGCGAGAGCACGCCTTTGACCACGGGCGCGAGGGCCGACGGAATGGAGGGATCTGTGGCATTGGCCCAGTACTGCTTGCCGTCAACCTGATAGCTGTGCATCGCGGTGTGAAAGGCATCCTGTACCTGGCCGGCGTTGCCTGAAAACTCAATCGCGGTTCGGCCTTTGGAGACGCTGTTGATTTTGAAGCCCGAGGATTCGAGCCAGGCCTTGACCGCTTCAAGATCGCTGTCGGCAGGGCCGAAGCGCTGGCCGAACTGCTGCGGGGTAAGCCATTGATGGTAAGTAGCGGAACCCCTGGTTTGCTGGGCGTCGAGCAGCGCGTGCAATGAGGATTGTTGTATGGCGCTCGGCTGAAGCACCAGAATCATGCGCTGCATCGACAGGCTGGAGGGAGCCGCACCGCGATCGAAGGCGGCGCGAGCCAGGGGATGGGTGTTGCCCTTGAGAACCGTGCGCTCGAGGTCGTTCACCGGTTGGGTGATCAACTGGGGCGCGGAGAGGCTGGCGGACGGCTGTTGCGCCGACGCGAAGCTGCCCGCACCGCAAACCGCCGCGGTGAGCAGGGCGCACGCGGCAAGTGGACCGCGCCGGTTCCACAGATTGGTAAGGAATCGAGAAAACAGCAAAGGACAAACCCTGAAGCGAACTGCACCGACAGACACGATCACGGAACATCTCCCCGGACCACAGGTGAGTAAGATCACCAGTCTGCAGCTTCACGAACTATCCGCCGCCACATACCTTGCTACGCGGGATATGCGAACGGCAAACCCCAAGGAAGTACATAAGAAGAATACCATTCTGCTGCATTTGCGCGTTCTGAGGCTTTGCTATCGGAAGCCGTTGCGAATCTGCGCGAATGCCAGAAAAAAGTAAGGGCCGGCTCGCGGTTTGAGTTCCGCGGCCGGCCCTTCTTTATTTTGAGATCGCATGATTTGGATCGCTTACAGGCTTCCAAAAAATGCGAACAGCATCGACTGTATGTGGCGTTTACTTTTTTAAGTTGTGGCTGGATTCATAAGTGACGGCGGATAACTGGTGGTAATGGAGGGGTTCATGAAACTGGTTATGGACGGCGATCGTCGATCGGGAGATTCTCGAATGGCAGGCGATCCCGATACGCTCTCGTTTACTTAGTGGTGACTGCGAGTTTGTCTCCGGCCTTGCAGCTTTTTGGCGCCGAACCGCTCAGGCCGGCGCCATCTTTTTTGCTGGCGTGGCACGGATTAACTCGCTGCATATTGTTCCGTCGATCGAACATACAGGAACGTGATCGAGATCAGCACTCCGACGAGTGCGTCGCTCGCCACGCTGGTGAGAACGGCGCCGAACCAACCGTATTTCGGAATCATATAAAGATTTGTTCCCAGGTTGAAGACAGCAGTAACGATTTGCGCTCGCAGGCAAAGTTTCTGATATCCCGCACCCGCGAGCGCACTGTTTGCGCCCCATTGAAAGCTGCGAAAGAAAGGCAACAGGCATAGCCAGCGCAACTGTGTTGTGCTATCGGCAAAGCTTGGCCCCAACAAACGCGGAAGGACTGGAGCAAGCAGCCACATCACTCCGGCCATTCCAAGGCTGAGCAGGGCGGTTCTCTTCAAGAGCCTGAAGACAAATGGGCCGGTTCCCAGCACTCCCTCTTTCCCCTTGCGAAAGATTCTTGGGATTGCGGCTCCGTAGATGGCGGATATCGGCATTGAACATAAATTGATGACTTTATACGCCATCGAGTAGGTTCCATTGGCGGCATTCATGCCGTAATGGCCCATGAGAACCTTGTCAAAGTCGTTGTATACATTTCCCGCTGAATTGGAAAATGCAAACGTCATTCCTTCGCCGGACCGTGCTTTCAACAGACTCAGCGAAAACTTCGGCCGGCCATAATTTCGGGAAACCATGCCGACAGCGACGATTGCGGCGGCCATGGAAACAAGACAGGCCACGACCGACCATTCACGGGCGTTTACTCGATGAAAGTGAAGGGCGAGAATTGCTGTAGCGGCGGCTCGCATCATGTTTGTAATCACGTTCACTACTGCCGTTAAACGCATTTTCTCAAAGGCCTGAAAGACGAAGCCGGTTGCCACAGCCAGTTGCATAAACAGGCAATCCCCAAGCCCGATGCATACGAGCAACAGGCGGGAGTAAGAATGAGCGAAATACGGTCCGCCGGTTGCGAGCACAGCTGTAAAGATTGCGCCCAGGCTCAGTGTAGCGATTAATATATTTCCCCAATAGCGGGAGAAATTCTCCGGGTCGTGGCTTACATACCGGATAAACACCCAGTTCGAACCGAGCGTGCTGTATTGGCTCAGGATGGATGCCAGGGCAGTCGCGCCCATGAAGATGCCGTATTCGGTACTCCCCAGTAATCGGCCGAGCAGAATGAAATAGACGGCCTGAAAAAGAGCAGAAACCACCTGGCCGGAGAACATCCAGATGGAATTGCCTAACAGGCCGCCGAATCGTATCGGATTGGTCGCAGCTTTGATGTTCAAAAGGCTTTTTCCCGAGACCTCGCATCATTCCGAATACGACCCGCCCGCTCCGTGGAGTCGGCGACTGTCATGCGCGTTCCTGGGCTCGCGATGCTCCCTCGCGCGCACACGAAAATGAACTCACCATAGAAAAGTGAGAACTGTCGGCCCAGCCTTTCTTCTCAGTCAGCTTGAGTGGTGAAGACTTCTTAATCGCGACAAAGTTATAGCCCTTGCGAGGGTCTGTCTTTATTGCCCGCGCGTCGTGAACCGATGTGACCGGCGTGATTTTGCCTTCCAGGCTGTACACATCGAACCGCCCGTCCTCAAGTACGTGCTGCGTCGTTACGCACTGAAGATCGTTCCCGTGACACTCGTATATGAAGATGACGTTAAACCGATTGATGCTCGCTTCGGCTCCGCGTATTGCGGCGCATTCGGCTCCCTCGACATCCAGCTTGACTACAATCAAATCCTTCTCCGGCCTCGGAGAGAGCGATCGGATCAATTCATCGACAGTGGTTGTTTCGACGTTGACAAGAGTGGACTGGTCCTGTGCCGCTTCGCTCGTTGAAACAATGTGCGCAGACGCATGACCACCCGATGTCTTGAAGAGCACTTCCTCGCCGGGGCACTCGCTCAGAGCCTTGTTAATGGCGCAAAAGCGCTCTCCTGAAAGGCGATTATTCGTCACCAGCCTTTTGAACGTGTCAGGAGACGCTTCGACCGCGACCACGTGGCCGGGAGGCAGACGCTCCGAGAGGCGAAGGCTCCAATACCCGATATTTGCGCCGCAATCGACCCAGTAATAGTCAGGGGGGAGCTTATCGAGGAATGTTTCGATCTCCGGTTCGTACAATGAGCTGCCCACGATCAGGCGCAGCCAATAGTCATCGAAAAGATCGATCTGAATTGTTGTGGAGGGAGAAAGACGCACGTCTACCATGGCAGGCGGAAACACATGGCCAAGCAGAATAGCGGCTCGCCCGAGGCCGCGATAGTTGAAGCGCCGCGTAAGCAGGCCAATAAGTCGCAGTACCGGAAATACAATGTGCGCCGAGACGGTCTTCAATTTGATGGTGTGATTTAAACGGGACATGATGTTGAGGGCCGCCGCAGGGAAGGTTGTCCCTGCTAGTTTGTGGACTTTTTCACGAGGCGTAGTTCGCGAAATCAGGAGCCTGATCGGCGTGACGCCGGAGCCTGTTGATAACAGGCTCTACGATATTTTGAAACCGGAAGCCTGGGCGTCGTCGTAGAACATTTTCACGGTTTCCACCGAGAATTGCGTCAGATCTTTTCCGAGCGCCCCAAGTTTTTTGAGAATGTCGTCTGTAGCCGTAATGATGTGGCACCCTACCTGGTCGGCCTGAATCACGTTCAACACTTCGCGCGGGCTGGCCCAAATCAATTCAACGCCCTTCATATCGGCGAGTAACTCGCATGCCGCTGCCATGATAGGCAGAGGGTCGCGGCCGGTATCTGCGATTCTTCCCGCGAAGATCGAGACATACGCCGCTACTCCGCGAGCAAGCACGGTGGCAATGCTCTCGACCTGTTGCAAGGTGAAGACCGCGGTGACATTCACTTTGATGCCGTCGTTACTCAATCGCTGATAGACCGGAAGCGACGACACTCCGGCAGTATTCGTCACCGGAATCTTGACATAGACATTTTCGCCCCAGCTGGAAATGATCCTTGCCTGGCGTTCCATTTCGTTGAAGTCGTCGGCGAAGACTTCAAGGGAGATTGGACGGTCAGTAATGTGGGTGAGGATATCGCGAGCGAAACTCTCGTAGTCGGATATGCCAGCCTTCCGCATCAGGGTGGGATTGGTCGTGAATCCGGCAATGTGCGGATCACGATACCGGGCCAGTATGCACTGCTTATCCGCCCCGTCCGCGAACAGTTTGACTTTCAGGTGGTTGATGTCGATCGGCGATTCGACTAAAGATCCGCTTGGAATTGGAATGGTCGCGCAGCCCATTGGTGAGTCTCCTTTGTGCCCAGTGAGGTGATGACATCGGCAGCGCCTGCCAGGCCGCCGACGCGATAGTGAGGCGGTTGACGGAGCGGCTCTAAATAGCCCCTGTCAACGAAGATGGAGGTACAGCCGGCGGCCCGGCCGCAATTGATATCGCGCCAACGGTCCCCGACCATATAACTCCTGCGAAGATCGATATCGTGCTCCATTGCCGCTCTTCGCAGCAGACCGGATTTCGGCTTGCGGCACTCGCAGAGGTCCGCATCATCGTGGTAGCAGACATAAATGCCATCGAGAGGCAGCCGGTCGAGGAGGACCGAATGCATGGCCTCAACAACCGACCGCTCCTGACTTCCTCTGGCGACATCGGGCTGATTTGTGACGACGAAAAGGCTGAAGTCGAGCGAGCGCAATCGTGCCAACGCATCGCCCACGTCGGAAAAGATTTGCATTTCGTCCACAGTTGCCGGCGGATACGGCTTTCCGTCGCGCACTACCGGGAGATTGATAACCCCGTCTCGATCGAGAAATACAGCATGCCTGGGTTCGCGCTTCATCGCACCGACTCCCATTTTGTGGGGGCCATTTTGAGCGCCGGATGTGACACCATCAAATGCCACAGCACCGCTTGAAACGATTCGCTGTGCGGGGTTACGTGGGCCGGGTTTACATCTGGAATGACCACGCACGCATCGGCGAACTGAGCGGCAAACCCTGTACTTCTGCCTACAATCGCCAGGGTCGAAGCACCCACCGCTTCTGCATACTTGAGCGCCGCCACAATATTCGGGCTGATGTTCCTCTCCACATCTCCCCCCCCAACCGACAAAACCAGAATGCAGTCCCTGGAACGCAAATGACTCGCGCGAAGCCAGCCCTCGAAGATGGTGGCCCACCCTTCGTCATTGGCCCTTGCCGTAAGTTCCGAGACATTGTCGGTGGGAGCGTATGTTTCGATCCCGGCAAGCTTGCGGAAATCATTGGCTGCATGGGAAGCATTGGCTGCACTGCCGCCAACGCCGAGGACAAAGAGCCGGCCGCCCAATTCCCGGGTGCGGACCAGCGTCACAATTACCGCTTCAAGCTCTTTGACATCGAGACGGGAGATAATATCCTGGCTCTCGTCCAGATAATCCTGAATGAAGGTTGCATTGGCGTCACGATCGCCAAGCACACTTAAATTGCCCTCGCATTTCGCTGCCATGTCGTTCTCCATTCTTTAGGTGCGAGATTCGCCTCGACCCAGTTAGTTTTCGTTGACGGTTAAGTGCAACTTCCGGACCAGCCCCTGGCGCTATGCGATCAGAAATTGACAAGCACCTTTGCGCCCTGCATATCGAAGTCATAGGAAAGCTCGCGCAATCCAGCGCGGTGCAGGTTAGCGCGCAAACACTCCTTTCGCCCATTCGGGCAATACAGCATAAGAAAGCCGCCCCCTCCCGCACCCATGATCTTTCCGCCCAACGCTCCGCTTTCTTTTGCGATGCGATAGTATTCATCGATTTCAGGAGTGGAAACGGCGGACGACCTGGCCTTCTTGTTCTGCCAGTGCTCGTCGAGTAATAAACCGAAGGTCTCAATATCGCCGTGTTCGATGGCGTCTTTTACCCGGTATCCCAACTCTTTGGTTTTATGCAGGCTGTTAACAACGGCAGGGTCTTCCCGTTGGGTATCTTTGTTCTGAGCCTGCAGGATTGTGTGACTGGAGCGAGTCAGGCCCGTGTAGAAAAGTAGAACCGAGCTGCGAAACTCTTCCATGACCGACTTACTAAGGTGGAGCTGCGTGGCATTGACGCGGCCCTCTGTGTCGATGTCGATGCAGGTGAACCCGCCGAAGGCAGCCATGTAGTGGTCTTGCTTGCCTACCGGATGCCTGGCCATGTTCATTTCGACGTTGCAGGCCATCTCGGCAAGGTCTTGCGTGCCGGCATGCTCCCGCTTGTACTGCAGCAGTGCGACAAGCGTTGCGACCAGGTAGGTGCTGGACGATCCCAGGCCGGTCCCCGCCGGCAGGTCGGCCATGGACACGATCTCAAGTCCGGTGCCAAGCTCAAGCATCTCGAGCACCGGCCGAATCAGATCGTGCTGGATTTCAGCCACATTGTGAACTTCTTCTGCACGCGAATACTTCACCCGGATGTAATCGTCAATGGAAGAGCGGTTCACGTAAACATATACGTATTGGTTGATTGCCGCGCCCAGAACAAATCCGCCAAACCGCGAATAGTACGATGGCAGGTCCGTGCCCCCACCACCGATCGAGATACGAAAAGGAGCTCTTGCGAGAATCATCTATCCCTCATTTGATTCGGCCCGCATTACAACGCAACAGGCACTTCAGATATTTCAGTTAGTCCGCTCAAGGAGTACTGCGTTTTCGACATTGTCTTCAGGGCACTTCGTTTGGGGGAGTGTGTCCGAGGGCTGCTCGCTCGAAACGTCTTTCGCGCCCGGCCAGTTGCCGTTTGCGAATTGCTGTTCAACGCGATCGAAGTCGCCGGGAGTATCGATCCAGAACAAGGATTCCGATGCGTTGAGCCGGTACGCATAGGTTCCACGCGGGTCTTCGATCATTCTCGGCAATACATCGTGGCCAAAATCAGAGGAACCTGGGGGAATCAGGTCAAATATGGATGGATCGCAGACCATAATTCCACCATTAACCCACGACGAGAATGTCTTATCGCGGCTCGGCTTCTCGAGAAACCTCGTGATTCTTCCGCTGTCACCGAATTCCGCGATCCCGCTGGCCCAGGGGTCTGCGCGCTCAGTCAAAGCAATGGTCGCTATGCCTCTCCGCTCGCGATGCAACTCAGATAGCGAGTGGATATTGCATCGGCTCAGGTTGTCGCCATACCAGACCAGAAAAGGTTCATCTCTGCCGAGGAAGCGTTCCGCATTCTTTACTCCGCCCGCAGTGCCGAGTGCGGTCTCCTCGAAAGAGTATTGAATGTTGACTCCCCACGAGGCGCCGTCCGCGAAGTATCCCCGCACCGCTTCAGGCAGATGGCTGAGGTTGATCACAATCTCGTTGATTCCCTGGGAGTGCAGCCAATCGATGGTGTGCTCGACCAGGGGCTTGGTTCCGATTCGCAGCATGCATTTCGGCTTATCGCCGGTGCGCGCCCCGAGCCTGGTTCCCTTGCCCGCACACAGAATCATCGCTTTCATCGTTCTGTCCTCGGCATCTTTCGCTAGTTTCCGAGGCAGCGCCCCAGGACAAGGTTTATCGCTGTTTTCGCCATAATTGTCAGGTCTAGCCACCAGGAACGCGTTCTGATGTACTCAAGATCAATATCGATCATGGTCTCGAATGGAACGCTGTTTCTCACTGTTACCTGCGCCAGACCTGTAATCCCGGGAAGCACCGAAAGCCTTGCTCTTTGACGCTCTGTATAGGCGTCGTATTCGTACCAGATTGCAGGCCGCGGACCAACCACGCTCATATCTCCTTTGAGAACGTTAATCAATTGCGGTAACTCATCGAGGCCGGTGCGGCGGAGTATGCGCCCGAGCCGGGTGATTCTGGGGTCGTTTACTATCTTGAAAACATCGGCGCCGGCTGAACCGTCGCGGTAGGTATCCGCTTTCCCGGCTATGAGCTGTTCGCAGTATTTGCGGTGCATCGCGCTATCGCTGTTGTGACGCATGGTTCGGAATTTATAAAGCGCGAAAACTTTGCCCGCGCGTCCGACTTCGCGCGGTTGAACGAAGAACACGGGGCCCTGCGAGCTTAGTTTTACGGCGATTGCAATCACGGCCATCAGAGGCGCAAATATGGCTGTTGCCAGAGCCGCGACCAGAACGTCCGTCACCCTTTTTTGAATCTCGTAACCGCTTGCGCAGGCAGGATTGTCTGTGTCTTCGCGGTACCGCAGATCGTGGCTGGATATCTCAGAACCCATGGGCCTCTCTCAGCACAGCTACTGTTGAACCGCATCTTTTGGCGCGAGGTCGGAGACGAGGCCCTTGGAATGGCCGGGGTTGCCGTATACGACCGTTCCGGCGGGAACATCGCGCGAGATCACAGCGCCGCTTCCTACCAGTGCGTGTTCTCCGACGGTTACGCCTGGAAGCAGGGTTGCGTTGGCTCCAATCTGGGCGCCTTGTTTGATTCGAACCGGGCTCCATGCCTTCGACCACTCCTGGCCCGGATACTTTTCATTCGCGATGATGACGCCGGGAGCGAGGAACACGTCGTCTTCGATCACGGTGTCCTGGGCAACGTAGACCGAGGAATGGATGCGTACGCGGTCACCAATTTTGCAACCGTAATCGACGATGGAGTTGCTCCACACGCAGACATCCGTTCCGATCGCATTCTGCTCGCGAATTACAACGTTGTGCCCGGTTTCAAACTGCGCTCCAATTGTGCTGCCTGCGTAAATCACCGTTCCGGAACGGAGGCGGGCATTCGCTCCAATGCTCAGACGGTGCGACGGAATCGGCCGCGACGGCGCGTAGCCGATGATGACCGACGGATCCTTCTCACAATTTGCACCAATGATCGGCTTGTTTTCCACGTTCTTAATCTCCCTGGTTGAGGCTTTTGTGATGCTTGAGACAAAATGCGGGGGTTTCACACTGTCGACGCGTGCGACAGAGTTTCAATTTGAACGGTACGGGATGACTTGAGCGCGGCATCAATGGCGTTGAGCGTGCTCATGGTGTTGAGGGCTTCCCGTCCGTCAGATATGGGGCGCTTTCCGGTGATGACACAATCGATAAAGTGCGCACACTCGACGTTGAGCGGCTCTGACCTGGGAACTTCAGGGACGGACTTGCCGCGCTCGAAGAGCCTGAGGCCACGATTTCCCCGCGCGTCTATTCCCTCGAAGTCTTCAAACCCGGATTCGTAGATTTCGAGAGGCGCCTCGAGAGACATGTCGTCGTAGACGCACATTGCCCGATCTCCAACAACGATCATCCTGCGTTCCTTGATCGGGGCGTAGGAGGTATTGTGGCAATTGGCGATGGCTCCGCCCGGGAATGTGAGCGTTGTGAATACCACATCCTCAATTCCCGGGCGCAGGAACGATCCGCCGGTTGCCGCGGCTGATATCGCGGTGGCATTCAACAGATGCTGAATCACATACACGTCGTGGATCTGCGCGTCGAATACGATGTTGGTGTCTTCGCAGACGCGCGGTCCAAGACTCGTACGAACCGACCGGATGTACCGGATTTTACCGAGCGCGCCGCTGCGAACGATCTCGGATAGTTTCCTGACAGCGGGGCTGTAAAGAAAGATGTAGTCGACCATCAGCACGAGCTTGCGCGCTTCGGCCAGATCGACCAGATCCATGCCCTGGCCCATTTCCAATACGAAGGGCTTTTCGACAAGAACATGCTTCCCATGCAGCAGACATTGGCGAGCGATCGCAAAGTGCGTGGAGGCCGGGGTTGCAATTGCCACGGCGCGAATGTCGTCGTCGTTCAGAATCCGATCGAGATCGGTGGTTGTATCGACGCCGAGTTTTGCTGCAACTGACGACAAGACATTGGTATCCTTGTCGCACACCAGCTTTACTTTGCAGTCGGGCAGCGCGCCAAAGTTGCGAATCAGGTTCGGGCCCCAATATCCCGCTCCCACCACCGCTGTATCAATTGACATGAAAGAAACTCCGAATCTTGCCCGCGACGTAGCCGACTTGTTCGGCTGACAACTCCGGATACATTGGCAACGACAACAACTGGCCGGCCAGCTTTTCTGCTACCGGGAAATCTCCGGCGTGATGGCCGAGCTGGGCATACGCCCGTTGCAGATGATTCGGAATCGGGTAATGCAGCCCCACATCGATTCCGCTTGCCCGCAAATATGTTGCAAGATCGTCCCTGCTTCCATCTACCACCGCGATCTCATAAAGATGGTAGATAGGAACGGCGCCTTCCAAAACATAAGGCAACACAATCTGCGGAACCCCCGCGAGCTCTTTCTTGTAATTTGCCGCGGCAGTTCGGCGGCTCTCGTTCCAATTGTCCAGATGCGGCAGCTTGGTAAGCAGTACAGCCGCTTGAATGGTGTCAAGCCGGTCGCAATAGCCAACTTCGAGGTGTTCGTATTTCACTCTTTGCCCGTGATTGCGTTTCGACAGAAGCGATTCAGCCACAGCGTCGTCGTTGGTGGCCACAGCCCCTCCGTCGCCATATGCTCCAAGGTTTTTCCCGGGATAGAAACTGAAGCCTGCCGCGTTTCCGAACGAGCCAACTCTTCGTCCGCGGTAGAGAGCGCCGTGCGCCTGGGCGGCATCTTCGATCACAGCCAGCTTGTGCCGCTCTGCGATTTCCATGATCGGCGCCATGTCTGCCGGCTGCCCGTACAGGTGCACCGGGAGAATTGCTTTGACTTTGCCTTTGCCGCGCTCGACCGCTTCCTCCAGCTTTGAGACATCGAGGTTGTAGGTCCGGGGATCGCAATCGATCAGGCGAACCGAAGCGCCGGCATGAGAAATCGCCTCGCAACTCGCGATATATGTATTCGCCGTCGTGATGACTTCATCGCCGGCGCCGATTCCCATCGCCTCAATTGCCAGCCGGAGAGCGGATGTCCCTGAGCTGACGGCGATAACATGCTTGACACTCAGATACTCGGCGAACGCTTCTTCAAACTCTTTGACCTTGGCGCCCAGGATGAAATCGCAGCGCGCCATGGTATCGAGAACCGCTGAGTCCACCGCGGGCTTGATCGAAGCATATTGCGCTTTCAAATCAACGAACGGTACTGTCATGATTTTCCTTTCAGAATTGTCAACAGAATCAAGTTTCCCAAAAAACGGTTCTGATCAATGCAACGGATGGCTTCCCGGTTCAAGCGCCATGCCTTTCGCGCTGTTTACGCGCGTGCCGGGTCTCCGAAGAGCACCCAATCCGCAAACTCTCTCTGGTAGCGGCATTCGCGGAATTCCGACAGCCAGGTCAACGCTGAGCTCGCGACCTTACGCGCCACGTCCGGGTGTTTCGAAAGGCCCAGTATGGCCTCGGTCAATCCGGCAGCGTCTCCGGCGACGAAGTACCGCACCGTATTCTCGGGCAGCAACTCTTCCATGACCGGACTCTTTGAGACCACGGCTGGTAAACCGCATGCCATCGATTCGAGCAGCTTGGTAGGCAACACAATATCCATGCCCGGAGTGCGGCGATGAGGAATGACCGCTATATCCGCCTTTGAAAGCGCCTGGGCAATGATGGATGCCGGCTGAAAGCCGTGAAACGCGACGCAGTCGTCTACTCCTTCGTCGCGCGCCAATTGCTTCAGGTAACTTAACGCCTCGCCTTCCCCATAAATGGAGAGGTGTACGCCGGGGCATGTCTTGCGAAGATCCCGAACCGCTTCAATCGCGGTGTCGATTCCGAATCGGTGAGCGATGGTTCCATGGAATATCAGTTGAGGACCTGTGCCGGACGCGCTTCCCGGGCGCGAGGTGCTTCGCAGATAGAACTCCTTCGAGTCGGGAAAATTGTAGAGCACCCACAGTTTCTCCGGCGGCACTCCTCGATTTTCGAGCAGTCGACGAATAGGCTCATGAACTGTGAGGACACCATCGGCGAACCAGCAGCCTATCTTCTCTTCAAGAACCGCTATCTTACACAGCGGGCTGGTTGACTTGAGCCCGTATCGGGTGGCCAGCAACTCAGGCAATGGATCGCGGATGTCCAGAATCAAGCGCTTGCCCATGATTTTTGGTATCACGGCGCAAAAAACGAGAATGTCGGGAAGGTTCGATACCAGGACTGCGTCTACGCGGCGGCGCAGACATTCGATGGTCGCGAATCCGAATGCAATAAGAAGAAACAAAGCGTACTGCAGCGCGAAAAGCACGAGGCCGTGCCTGATCCAGCTAAACGGCACGCGGTAGATCGTGATTCCACCGTGGATCTCTTTCCGTGGCTCGCCCGGACGCCGGAGAGAAAGTACAACCACCTGGTTTCCCTCGTCAGCCAGCTTCTCCGCCTGATCTTTGAAGCGGAGATTCCCGGGATAATAGGCTTGACGAATGAGCAACACTCGCCGGCCAGTGGCCTGGTTCGTTTTTGACTGGGACGATGTCACGCCGGCAGCGCCTTGCTTGCTCGCATGTGAGCTACGCAGCCCTCATATACATCGATGATGCGGGATGCAATCCGATTAAGTGCATAGGCCTCTATGTGGGAACGTCCGTCGCTTCTGGCATCGGCGCGGCCGAGGACCATACTGCATTTATCGGCAATGTCGTCGGCGGTGCGTTCGCACAGGTAACAGTTATCCGTCCCGGCAATTACGTTTGCCACATCTCCCACGTCTACCGAAACGACGGGCAAGTTACAGGCCATGGCTTCCTTGATGACCATAGGAGAGCCCTCGCATTCAGAGGCGAGAACCAGCACATTGGCGGCATTGATGAAGAGCGGCATGCGTTCATTCGGCTGATTCTGCACGTTGAGGATTTCAAGATTCGGGAATTGGAGTTTCAGAATTCTGTGCGCGTCCTCGATCAGGTCGAAGCGCTTCATTGGGCGATGGACTCCGTCGAAGTCTCCGGTGTAAAGCAAGTAAGTTCGATCGGATGGCAGGCCGAGTTGCGCGCGCGCCTGCTCGCGGGGCATCGGCCGAAAGCGGTCCATATCGATTCCGCATGGAATCACGGTGACGCGAGGGTGGTTTAAGGCGTCGGCGACTTCCTGGCTGACTGAGATTGAGCCATCCGCAAGGCAGGTAATCGCTTTGCACAGCCCCCTCAGCAAAGCTCCTTCAGCAATCACCTCTGAGCCGTGGTGAGTAACTACGACCGGAACTCTCCACTGTGTCCGCGCGATCACTCCCGCATACACATGATGCGCGTGAATGAGGTCGTAGCTGGCACTGCGTATCATGGAATGAAATTGACGGGCCGCATGGATATATTTCTTCTTGCCTCGCCCGCCATAAATGGGAAGAACGTCAACCGAAAGCCCCGTGGCGCGAAGCGATTCAACCTGCTGCTCGATGAAGACGCCTTTAGCGGGATTCTCTTTTGAGGGGTAAGCCCCGATAACAAGAACCTTCATCCTTTTTTCAACTCCTCGTTCTCATCTCTTCGTCGAGCCCTGGGCGGTTGAACCCTGGACGCGACGGTTTCATCTTTCTTTGAACTGCTGGATCTCTTAACCGGACTAATGACTTTCCGCACTCTTGAGTCAAGCCATATCTTCAGCGGGGTCGTTGGGCGCCGGCCAGCGAACCTGGTCTGGTTGCAGGCCTGGAACCATGCCGGTGTTTACCGCGTTTGGGTCGAGCGCCAACCCGGCCGCCACTCCCGCAAGAGACCAGAAGTAAAACTGCAGGGCAGGCTGGCCGAACATGTTCTCGGCCGTGCTGGCAACGAGTTGCCCCACGCAGACCGCAATGAAAGCCCTGGCGACCGCCTTGACTTCAGGAACATCGCTCGCCTTCCACGTCTTCCACGTGTTGCGGATGAAGATCGCAAATGTTCCGAAGTACAGCACGAACCCTATCGCCCCGGTCTCAACCAGGACTCTGAGATAGTCGTTATGGGCGGCGATCACCGTCGCCGATGCCTGGCCGGGAACATCCTGCGCCTCGAACATTCCCATGTTGATTGCGAACATGCCGAGGCCCTGGCCGGTGACCGGATTCTTGAAGAGCAATGGGATCGCCGCATCCCATATATTCAATCGGCCCAGCAGTGAACTGTCTTGATATCCCTGCCCGGACAAATCGCTGAATCGCGCCGAGATGGACTCCCACGCCACGAGGTAACCCGCAATCGCCAGTACGGCAATGAATAAGAGCGGCCCGATTCGAATGCGCCGCGCCGTAACAATCAGCACCACGAGCGATGCCACCAGGGAGAACCAGGCGGCGCGCGTGTAGGTCGCGACCAGGACGACCAGCGCGAAAACGATGACGATGACGAGGAGAGTTCGCTTCAGCAGGTCGGTCCATAGCTGCATCGCGCATATCAGAATTGGAATGATCAGCGAGATGTATCCCGCCAGTCCGTTGGGCATGGGAAACGTGCCGTAAACGCGATTAAAGCCCTCGTTGAGATGTTGACCGGTATTGGTTATCAGCTGATACATGCCGATTGCCAGCGGCGCGGCGCTCGCCAGCATGATGATCGCGACGCCCCTTGAAGCCGCCTGGCGGACACCGCTTGCTGACAACGAGCGAAAGTAGAGAAACATCACCAGGTACGCGCAGAACGGCGCCAGCACCTTCACCCACTCCTGCACCGACGTGAGGGGAAGCGTTGCGAAGGGAATGATGAGCGCAGTCAAAACCAGGAATACTGCAAACCAGCGCCCGGCGCGGGGAACCCGAATGCCGCGAAAATGGCGCAGCAAGTAAATTGCAGCCACGATCGAGAAGATACCAGCGATGATGCCCGCCGGGTTCAAATACGCAAGCATGGCCGGCAGGGGGAGGCGGAAGTCCGTGCTGAAGTCGAGCCAGCTTCGTACCAGCAACAGCAGGATCAGCCCGGCCATGATGTTGCGCACCAGGATTACGGCCCAGATGAGAATGAGAGTTGCCGCGAAAATGCCCCGGGCGAGACCAAACGATGCCGCAGCAGCTACGCCGCTCGACAGCGCAATACTTGCCAGCGCAACCAGGGCCCATTCCCGTGGACCGTAGAATCGATTCGTGAGTATGGCTTCCAATTATTTCTCTTGGTTTCGATCCGCAGTGCTTCCAATCGTCAGCGGGTTATGCCTGCAGCACGCGCTCGCGTATGTACGCGATTGACTTCGCCAGGCCCTCGCGAATATCGACCTTCGGGCTCCAGCCCAGCGAACGGGCGTTGCTGATATCGGCCAGCGTAATTTCGGCTTCTCCGGGTAACTCCGGCTTGTAGACAGGATCGATTCCGGTGGCGAGGATTCCCTCAATGAGCCGGTAGATTTCGTTGATCGAGTGGTTCGTCCCGGAGCCAAGATTGAAGACGCGTCCGCGCGACAGAGGGTGAGTCATGGCGAGCAGATGAAACTCGTTAATGTCGTCGACGTAGATGAAGTCCCTGCGCTTTTCGCCGGTTCCATAAATGAAGGGAGCCTTGCCTTCAATCAACCGCATGATGAAAGCGCTCATCACGGGCGGCACGATCCGCCGCCAATCCTGCGCGGGCCCGTAGACGTTGAAGTATCGAACCGTGGTCACGTCCATGTTGTAGAGCGCCGCGTAGCTGTTGCATAGCGCGGCGGCGCCGTGCTTGCTGGCCGCGTACAGGCTGATTGGCGACACGTCCGCTTCCCCGGTTGGAAATGTGTTGATTCCCTCGTACTCCGCGGAGGTATCGGCATAGATCAGCTTTCTTACACCGGCGATTCGAATCGCCTCGAGCACGTTCATCGTTCCGACATTGTTGATTTGAACCGTTTCGATGGGGTGCGCGGCGCAATCGGGAAGGCAGTTCTTCGCGGCCAGGTGGAAGACCGTGTCGACCCCGGCGAAGAGCGGATAAATCTCGGGATCCAAAATGTCTTTTTTATAGAACTCGACACCCAGGGGAACGTTCTCCCGGGTTCCGGCCGAGAGGTTGTCGATTCCAACAACGCGATACCCGGCCTCAATCAGGCGCGATGCGAGATTGCTTCCGATGAATCCGGCGACGCCTGTAATCAATACTGTCTTGCTCATTCCGCTGCTTTCTTTTCTTATGTATTAATCGGAGATTGCACGATTGGGATTGAAGGAAGATGTACTTATTTCGCCTTGAGCGCCGCGCCGAGATCCTTGAGCGGCAAGAGCAGCGCCGGGTTTTTTTCCGCGGACCTGGCCACAATCGCATAGGCGCATCCGCTGGCGAGCCCGACAAAGAAGAAGATCAATACGACCACGCCCCGGTTTGGAAACGATTTGCGGTCGGGTGGAATTCCCGGTTCGACGACCTGGATGATGGCGCCTTCTTTTGCCTCATCGAGTTTGGCGGCATCATATTGTTTGAGCAACAGATCAAACAGTGCCTGCCGGTACATGAACTCATGCTCTGCCGTGAGGTAATCGAGCCCGGCTCCGGCCACGTCCTGCAGGCCCAGCCCGTTGGACGAAGTGGCGCCGTTTTTCTCTTCCAGTTGCTGCGCCTGAGCGCGAAGCGCGGCGAGCTCGGTTTCGGCCAGTTGCACGCTGGGATTCGATTCGGTCGAATAGGACTTCAACGCCTCCAGCTCAACCTGTTTGGCGTCAACCCGCGCCTGGATGGCGGCCAGGCTTCCGATCACCGACTCGGCCTGGGCATTGAGCTGAATCACTCCGTGTTTTGCCTGGATCTGCCGGAACTGAAATTCGGCATTAACCAATGCATCCTTCGCATGCGATAGCTGGTCCTCATAGAAGAGGCGCCGCTCAGATGCGTCGGTTACCGCCATGTCCTTGGTGAGAATGCGGAGCTGGTCGATGTAGGAGTTGGCCAGGTTAGCGGATCTTACTTTGTCGGAGTCTACGACGGTAACCGCGATCAGACCGCTCTTCTCCGCAGTTACAGTGGTTCTGGCAGCCAGCTTCTTCCGTGCCGCAGTCATGTCTCTGCTGTGATAAACCTTCATCAAGTCGAACTGCCGAATGACCCCATCGCCGATTCGACGACACTGAAGCAGGCCCACATAAATGTCGTTGGGATTCTTCAAGGTGAAGCTTCCGCCAGGCATGGTGGAGAGCGCGCTCAAGCTGGAACCGCCCGAGGCGGGATTCATTAGAAGCAGCGCGGCCGATGACTGCACCTGCTGGGGCGTGAGGATTCTGACCGATGCCGTATACCGGACCGGCAGCAGAAAGCTGGCCATGACGCCGGCAATGATTGCGGCCCCGGCCACTTTGAGAATGAAATACTTGTGCTCGGCCAGGTAAATCAGCACATCCATCAGCTCGCCGCGCTTAACCGCGGGGCCTTGATTCGAAACTTCCATTACACCAGTCACGTTCTCCGCCTGATTCCTGAAATCATCCATCATTCAATTCACTTAGTGGTTGGTCGCGATCACGGCGGCAGTCAGGGCGCCTTCGGAGAGAATCTGCGAAATGAAGGGCAGCTGTTCCATAAACCCATTGGGCGATCTCATCTTGGTTGGGACGATGATGGCATCTCCCGGAAGCAGGGTCGCGTTCTCAAAGTCTTCGCGCCAGAACATGCCGTGGTTCTGCCGGCTGACCACCGTACCATCCGCGCGCACCAGGAAGATCCGCTTGGTGTCTGCCTGCCGGTTGGGGCCGCCGGCATCGGCGAGATATGCCGAGAGATGCTTTCCGGGCTGATACCGGAAGGCGTTTTCGTTGTACACCGAGCCGGTGACTTGAATTGTGCTCAACCTGGGTGGAACATAGAAAGTGTCGCCATCTTCGAGCGGGATTTTCGGAATATCGGCAACCGTGCTCGCGGTGGGCTTGATGCCGAGAATGATACGGCCGGTTGGCTGAACCGCGGAGAGCTGGGCGATTGCGGTTTGCTGCATGGTGAACTGCGTCTGTTGATCGGTAGAGCTCGCGGTACTGAGCGGCGATGCGGAAACATAACGGGAGATAAGTTCCCGTTGCATCTGTGCGATGGATACGCGAAGCTGGTCCACCTCCGCCTGCCGGGTTGAAACACGATTCAGTTGAGCGGCATAAAGGTAGGAGTGCGGAGTGAGCCCACCGGCCCGCGCAACGACATTCTGTAATGTTTCATCCGGCTCGACCCTGTACACTCCTGGCGCGTTGACTTCTCCCCCAATCCGCACGAAGGTTGCATGTTTACCGAGCGGCAGGGGAAGATCCCTGCGGGAGAAGATCGTAATCACATCGCCGACCTTCAATACCTGGTTATCGGGCGACGCTGGGTTGGCGATGGCGTTGCCCAGGTTGAATGGAATCACGCGGGTGCTCAAGTCCTCTTCGTCCAGGCGCTCGATTGCCGCATATTCCCAGTTGATCTCCGCGCTGTTCTGGGAGAGGTCGGTCATCATATCGACGGTCGCGTTCTCAACTGAATGGTTCTGCTGGTTCCAATAGTCGCGGGTGACGAGAAAATCGCGGGACGGGATCAGATCCGAGACTCGCATCCCCTCACGCCATGGGAAGCGGCCCGGCTGGGCTACGTTTCCGCGCAGCGTTACCGCGTTGTCGAACTTCGGCGAAATGGGGAAGATTCGCAGCATATCCCCATCTGAGAGCACGCGCTGAAGCCCATTTTCATCCAGCGGAAAGTCGTCCACCCGCCTTCTTCTGTGATCCTCGATCCGCTCCAGCAGGACTCGATCCGCGGCCGCCAGGTTGGTGAGGCGGCCCGCGTCTTTCAAGGCAGCGGCAATCGTCGTTTCGCCCTTCAACTCGTAAATCCCGGGATCGTTGACGCTGCCCATCAACGCGACCTGCGGGCCGATGGACGGAATGTAGATCACGTCTCCGGGAAGCAACTGGACATCGTGCGATTTGTCGCCCGTCCGCAGCAGATCGTAAATATCGAATTCTGTTACAACCCGCTCGGCGCGGCGCAGCTGAATACGGCGCATCGAGCCCGTTGCGGAGGGGCCTCCGGAGGCAAGCAGCGCATTCACCAGCGTGCTGAGCGAGCTTACCGTGTATGCGCCGGGCTGGCGCGCGCTTCCCAATACAAATACTTGAATGGAGCGGAGCTGACCCATCGTGACATTCAGCTCAAAGCCCTTGTAGAAATTGCTCAAAGCTGAACGCAGATAATTTTCAAGCTGCTCATAGCGCAAGCCGGCTACGCTCAGGGTCCCGACGTTGGGCAGGAATATCTGGCCGTTCCGGTCCACCGTGACGCTGGCGTTCATGTCGATCTTTCCCCAAACCCGTATCAGCAGCTCGTCACCCGGCCCGATCACGTAAGCAGCCGGCACCGGAATCCGATCCATGGGAGCGAAGGTTGTCGGAGTCTGGTTGAACAATTGCCGGCCATACACCGGAAGCGGCGCCCCTGCGGCATCTTCGACGAATAACTCGAATTCAGATCGGGTGGTCAAGGGGCCAATCTTCTTTAGAGGAGTTCCCGCCGTACCCTTGGCCTTGGCATTTGCCTGGAGGGCCGCAGCCATCCCCGGAGTAAGACCGGCGCCGGGCTCGTTGGGATTAGCGTCTGTTCCCGCGCTCTGTGCCGGCTGGGCCGCGGGAACGGGAACGCATCCGGCAGGAACTGGGCCGTCGCCTGCGGGACATGGAACTCCGTCAGTCGGAGCAGGCAACAACAGTGACTGTCCGGCGCAAAACATGCCGGGCAAAAGCAAGATCAACGCAAACTTATACTTCATGACTTAGGAATCTTCCCCACTTAGGAGACGCTGCTCAGGAAATTTGAATTTCAGTTCGCATAATCAGGCCGCCTAGAAACCGATCCTGCGTTCCGGAAACCATGTGAACTGAATGGTTGTTGTGGTTACGGCCTGCCGGCCGGCAAGATAGACAGGCGCTTTCCAGTGCTCCAGGGCAAAACTGCCGTCGATCTCGAAGTCTTTGCCGACGCGCTTGACCGCTTGAAAGTCGATGTCGTCGAGCGTAGTGCCGCCGGGAATAAAGTCCTTTTCGGCTTTCTGACTGCGCACCGCAGCCTGAACCCACTCGTTGCCGCTCAAGTGATAGGTGATCCAGCCCTGCCCGCCTTTATCCTCGCGCCCCATCCAGTCTCCAAAAATCTGGCCCTGGTTGGTGTAGCCCTGCTTCTCAATCTGTTCCCAGTACATGTAATACCCGCTATTGCTGCGTGGAGTCGGCGGGTCGGTGGATACGCCTTCCACGCGGACATCGAGCCTGGGAACGCCCGGCACATGCGAGAGATAGAGGCCTGGCCGCCAGCTGGCGTGACGCGGCGCGTCAATCGGCGAGACGTCGTCGTGTATCTCGGTGTCGACATAGAACGTAAGCCAGTTGCGGAGATGCGGCAACCGGTAGGAAGAGTCAAACGCCGCAAAGCGCGCGCCAGGATCGCCGGGGCCATTTTTCACTTCCGGCGCGGGCGATGAGGTGCTGAAAAAGCTCTTGAGAAACATATGAAGATTGGCAGGCGAATGACCCTCCCCGGCCCAGATCACGGTGCGCTCAAAGCCGAACTCGAGATTGTCGGTAGGCCGGAAGCTGATTTTTTCAACATGGACCCAGGGATCGCCGGGATTGATGACGTTGGCTTGATAGGGTCCCGGTCCCTTATAGGCGGGGTTGGACATATAGGTATGGCCGCGCAACGCACCCACCATGAACTCGTAGCGGAAGGGTCCGGTGAGCCGGGAGAGCCAGGGAACATACAACGGCTCAATGCGGTTGATGTGAAGGGCGTAAATGTTTTCGGCGTTGTTTGAATAGGCCATGCTGGCGCCATAGGCCGGTCCAAGCCACTCATCCTGCTTGCCGAACGAGATTACGTGATTCAGATACTGGGCGGATATCCCGGCTTCAAGAAAACGTCCCTGGCCGGCAGCCGCGATCGGCCCCCTTGGGATTGTGGTCTGGTTGTAAGGGAGTCCGCTCGAAGGATTGAGGTAAGTAGTCAGGTCAACCGCGGAGAGCGTCTCGGCCAGCGCTGCCGGATAGCCCGCCGCCGACGGCGCCCCCTGAAACTCGCCGCGCAGGTAAAGAGCGAACCGGCCCGCGATGGCGTAGCCGCTCATGCCGGAGTAGTTGCTGAAACCATTTTCGAAGGGCCGGCCGTAGTCGTTGACGACGGTAGAACCGAGATGAAAGCTGTCTCGTAGCGGCGTGCCGCTGATGGCCCGCATCACCGAGTAAGTTGACTCGATATCAACGGTGCCCCGGCGCGCCGGGCACGGTCCTCCGCTATCGAGGTGTAACTCACGACTTAGAGCCTGGTATAGTTTGCTCGCCTCGTCCGTGACCGGCCCCTGCTTCGCGTTCTCGATGTTAGAGCCGGTGTCTTCAAGCATGTGGCTCAGACTATCGCGGGTCCATGGCCGCAGGCCCAGGTAAACATGATTCAGGAAGCCGAGTGAATACAACCGCAGCACAGCTGGATAGATCCAGCTGTCCACCGGGATAAAGGGAGAAGCCGACATGGAGCGATCGCATCGGGGCATGGAGCTGTCTGAGTTGTTGCTCGCGCCTGAGTAGTTGCTCGATTGATCTGCGCCTTGTTGTTGTTCTGAAGCTGCCGCGGACAGAGGAAATGCAACGAGGAGCACGCTTCCAAGGACCACCGCATTGAAACGCATGTGTACCGCGGCTGTCCGATTGTTCATGCGCTCGCTCTTTTTGGCCGCCATCATATGTCGGTCTCGCGCAGCAGCTGTTCCACGATGGCCGATTCCGAAGAATCTTCCGCGTCCGCCAGGAGCTGCCTTCTTGCGGTCTCAGTCTTCTCGTCAAGCGTCCCGGCGCCACGGGGCCGCGCGCCGGCCCGGAAAGATTCGAGTTCGGCAGCGAGAACTTCTACTCTTCGCTCCAGATCTTTTACATGCGCATCAAACCCGCTGACGCTTAAAGCCAGTGCTTTTTCCTGATCGCCGCCCGTGACTACGCTGTTCATGGTGCTGCGCACCAGGTCCGAGATGCTTCGCGCGCCGCTGGCTGCGCAATAGCGCTCCAACGACAGATACTCATCTTCAGAGAGCCGAACATTGATCGTGCGAATTCGAGGTATGAGAACAACCATAAAAGAGTGCGCTGGCGAAGAGGAGTTAGTAAGGAGCAGCGAGTAACAGCGCGACCTGCGGCCCCATTGAATCGAATAACTAGTTAGATCACGGTAGGGACACGCTTCGCGCCCGTCGGTCCCAAACTCCAGGTCCGATAATTGAAAACACGAATCCCATCACCTTTGTAAGTGACAAAGGTGCACATCAATTATTCTTCTGGTGAAAGATTCTTCACCCGACCTCTATGTTTGGGGAATACCTAAGACCATAACACACAAAGTTGGCAGCGTCGTGACAAAACACCACATTTGTAAAGCAATTGTGAGTTAACTCTCTGAACAGCATTTCCTGGGGCATTCGCGCACGCAACATATTAGATTTGACTAATCAAGAGCGAAACGGTTTCGTAACTGATTGACTTAGCCGTAACTACCTTCAGGCCAACATCACCAGTCCACTTAACTGCACGCTGCATGGTCAGCTCTAAGTTGGAGTTTTCTAATCTGCCTGTTCTCGCTCGGCGTGAAACGGGCAACTTAGCTCTCCTGTCGATGCACTTTGCATGCCCATTGAAGATTGCATCGGAGTTCGCAACACAGCGGAATTCCCACATCATGCGATGTGCTGTATCCACTCTCAGTTCCGCGCAACCGCCAATCTCCGCTTCTGAATCAAATCAGTCGCAGGAGTTTTCTTGTGGAGGACTTCAATCTCTCCAAGCTCAAGCTCCAGCGAAAAACTCTGCTTCACGGCGGCCAGTGCGATGATTACCCTGCACTGGTGGCGAAACTCGGTCACGATGCCCTCAACTCCTTTGAACACCCCGCTGCGGATTCGGACGCTGGTTCCAACTGAAACTTCGGGATGGGGCCGCAACAGGCATCCAGTTGCCAACCCCTCGCGAATTCTGTCGATTTCCGCGGGGCTCACGGTGTCGGTGTCGGTGTCTCCCAGAAGGCGGATTACGCCTGGTGTAGAGATGACGGAAAGCCGGCTTTGCTGCGCGAAGCGAACAAACACATATCCCATGAAGAGCGGGCGCGCTAACAGGACGGATCGGTCAGTCCACACGGATCGCTCAGTGTAGAGCGGGAGGTAGTGCTCCAGTGATCGCACGGAAAGATGCTGGGCAACTTTTTTTTCGTGGTTGGCAATGACGTGCAAAACCTGCCAGGGGCCCTCGGGCATAACTCACTCCCGCTTACGATGGAACGATTACCGATTTGTCACTCAGCTGCCATTGCGCGAATAAGAACGCAGAATCGTAACTCTTGTGACTTTCAAGCTCAGGATTGCAGCTTCAGCGAAGACGTTAACCTGGATGGTCGTTTTGTTGAAAACCCGGCCAGGTGGCACAGACTACAGTGAGAAACGCTTTGAAAAACTAGCGCAATTAGAATGCAGTATCTTTCGGCTCGGCTGTGCTCTGGATCACATTCAGGAACATCAGGAGATCGAGGGTCAGAGCCAACTTCAAATTGAGCGCCGTAGGCTGAAATCGATGGCTTCCTGGGCGATGGCTTAAACTGCTCTTGATGAAGTGTTTTCGCCTCTTCGTTTGCACGGTGTTTCTGGCGGGCGGGTTCGCGTTTTCAGCAACCCGGAGCCACGCTGCCGGGGCTGAGGTGTTTGCCCATTCCACCGAGATGATCGTGGTGACTACACCCAACTGGGACGCGGTGGAAGGGCGATTGCAGCGTTTTGAGCGCGCCAATGCGCATGCCGCATGGCATCCCGCAGGCGAGCCGATCCCGATTGTGGTGGGGAAAAATGGCCTTGGGTGGGGTATCGGCCTGGCCGCGGAGGACCCCAGCATCCGCGCGGCGCAGGAACCCGTAAAAAAGGAAGGGGACGGGAAGTCGCCGGCCGGCATCTTTGACCTGGGGACCGCGTTTGGCTATGCGGCAGAGCCCCTGCTGGGGTTGAAACTACCGTATCTCGCCCTGACGCCTTCGATCGAGTGCGTGGACGACGCCCGTTCAAAGTACTACAACCGGATCGTGGATCGCTCGACCGTCAATCCGGACTGGAATAGCTCGGAGCACATGCGGAACACCGGCGAGTCGTACCGCTGGGGAATTGTGGTGGATCATAACGGCACCGTTGAAGGCCCCGGCAGGAACGCACCCGTATCCAGAGGCGGCTCGTGTGTCTTTATCCATATATGGCATAACAGCGACCAGGGTACGGCCGGATGCACCGCGATGACGCAGGCGAACCTTGAGGCGCTTATGCTGTGGCTCGATCCGGCGCGCAAACCGTTGCTGGTGCAATTGCCTGAAGCGGCCTATGCGCGGCTGGCCCCGCGCTGGAAGCTGCCGGAATTGAATACCGCGGCCTCCGCGCATTGAGGTTCGTGCCATCCCAGGTCCGAAAATCCGGACCTGGGGCACCCAGCTTTGTGCTTGATTGAGGCAGAGAAACTTCTATCGCCCCAGGTCCTCGAATTTCACATTCAGGATCGGATACAGCTTCCAATCCTTATAGTCAAAATGCCACCATTCGTCGGGGTTGACTTTGAAGCCCTGCTTTTCCATGGCCTGGCGCAGCACGGCGCGGCGGGCGCGCTGGTCGGCGGTGCCGCCGGCGTAGTCGGCATAGGCGCGATCGGACATTTCGTCGTAGCCGCTGGGCATCTCAACTTCCTGGCCCGTTTTCAAGTCGTATAACGACAGGTCCACGGCGCATCCGCGGTTATGGTTGGAGCCGGTTGCCGGATTGGCCACAAATATCTTCTTGTCGTCGGGAGTCGCGTCCCAGAAAATCTTCGTCACATACCACGGGCGATATCCATCATGGATAATCAGGCCGTATCCAAGTGCCTTGAGCTCCTGATGAGCGCGAAGCAAGGCTTCAGCCGCTGGCCGCTGAAGAAATGCGCGCGCCTGGGTGTAGACGGGCGTGCCGAGAAAATCATTGGTAGTTGCGTAGCGTATGTCGAGCTTGATGGTGGGGTCGAGCGTAACCAGTTCCACCAGATCGGGCTTGCGGAAGGTTCCCTGTTCGATCGGCGGCTGCTCCTTGAGCGCCTCCGCCCGCAACTCCGCGACCGGACGCAGCGGCGTGATGCGGAAGCTGACCTGCTGCGCCAGGCAGGCAGGCAGCAGGCCAGCCAGCAGTAGACAGAGACAAAGATGACGATGCCGTACGTGATTCATAGGCGTTGCTCCAGGATCGACTGGTTCATTCTACGTGCTCCGGTGAGGTTGGGGTAGTCCTCGAATGAGGGGCTGGTCTGAATATCAGCGCGCCGATAACTGGCATCGCAAGGCCTATAATGGGCCTGCGCACACATACGCTTAAGCCGCGTAGACCTCTGCGTTAAATGAAGAACTCTCACCACAGGATTGGACAGGCAATCTGTGCCGCCCTGGTTGTCGCAATTGCCGTCAAGTGGGTCTTCCCATTGCGCGGACAAGAGCCGCCGGCAGCCGGGCATTTCATCGATGCCACAGAACGATTGGGCATTCATTTCCGCCAACAAGCGTCGCCGACTGCGAAAAAATACCTGCTCGAGACCATGGGTTCGGGAGTTGCGCTGTTCGACTACGACAACGATGGCCGGCTCGACATTTTTTTAGCCAACGGCGCGCCAATCGCCGACCCAACGCCTGTAGGGACGATTCCGAAAAAAGTCGGACCAAAATACTGGAACCGCCTGTACCATCAGAAATCCGACGGCACCTTCGAAGATGTTACTGAAAAAGCTGGTCTCACCGGATATGGCTATTCCACGGGAGTGGCGGTCGGGGACTACGACAACGATGGATTCGAAGACCTGTATGTGGCTGGATACGGGCGCAGCACTCTCTACCACAACAATGGCGATGGAACGTTCACCGATGTTACCGATGCCGCGGGCGTTGCGGGTTCGGGATGGATGACCAGCGCGGCGTGGGTGGACTTTGACAACGACGGGCGTCTCGATCTGATTGTCGCGCGCTATATGCAGTGGGACTTCGATGACATCTTTTGTGCCGACGCCAAAGGAGCCCGATCGTATTGCCATCCCGATTTGTTCAGGCCTGCATCGGTGTTGTTGTTTCATAACGACGGCGGCGGAAAATTTACCGAAGTCTCTCATCGTGCCGGCATCGATAAGCCTGGCAAGGGCCTGGGCGTTGCTATCGCCGACTATGATCGCGATGGCCGGATGGATATCCTGATCGCCAACGACGCCATCCAGCAATACCTGTTTCACAATAAGGGCGACGGAACCTTTGAGGAGGTCGGGCTGGCTTCAGGCATAGGTTTTGACGGCGCGGGCCACGCGTTTTCAGGGATGGGCGTTGACTTCAGCGATTACAACAATGACGGCTGGCCCGACATTTTCATTACTGATTTGGCCCACCAGCGATTCGCTTTGTTTACGAACCTGAGAGACGGCACGTTCGATTACTCAACTTCAATCGAGGGCCTTGCGCCGATCTCTCTCATGCATTCCGGCTGGGGCGCGCGCTTTATGGATTACGACAACGACGGGTGGAAAGATCTGTTGATTGTCCAGTCGCATGTAATGGACACGATCGCGAACAGCGATCCGAACCTGCACTATCGCGAGCCTCCCTCGTTGCTGCACAATGAGCAGGGAAAGAAGTTTGTTGATGTATCGGCAGCTTCGGGCAGCGTATTCCATGAGCAGTGGGCGGCGCGCGGCCTGGCTATTGGAGACATTAATAATGATGGGAAAATGGATGCCGTGGTAACTACAAATGATGGGCCCGCTTATGTGTTGATGAATGACACTGAGACTGCGAATCACTGGATTACACTCATGCTCGTCGGAGTGGAAAGCAATCGCGACGCGATCGGTGCCCAGGTGCGAGTGCTTACCTCTTTGGGAGAACAGTTCGCGACGGTCACCACAACGGGAAGCTATCAGTCGTCGTCAGATAAGCGGCTGCATTTCGGTCTTGGCAGCGCGGATTCGATCCGCGAAATCGACATTCTCTGGCCAAGCGGAATTCACCAGGTCCTCACGAATCAGAAGACCGACGCAATGTTGACCGTTACCGAGCCGGTCGAGAAGACTGGCAAGGCGAATCTTTAAATGCACCCTTCGACCAATACACGCCGCAGTCTGTTTTTTGCCGCCCTGTGTCTGTTCACAGGCGCAGCCGCGTTATCCCAGACTGCAAGCCGCCAGTCCGCCTCTTCACAACTGCAGGATGCGGCGAATGAACTCTCCGCCGGCAAGCTGGATCAGGCTGAGCAAAACCTGCAGTCTGTGCTCCATTCCAATCCGGGGGACTATCGCGCTCTCGATCTGCTCGGAGTGGTGCGAGTGCTTGAGCACCAGCAGGCAAAGGCAGAGGAGTTGTTCGAGCAGGTTGTGAAGTCGAAGCCTGACTTTGCGCCTGGGCACGCGCATCTTGGCCTTTTGTATTTGCAAATGGGCCGCACGCAGGACGCCGTTCCCGAGTTGCAGCAGGCTCTCCGCCTCGATCCAGGCCGGGCCGACGTAACGGGCGCACTGGTCCACATTCTCGAAGAGCAGGCAAACGCGGCGTCGAAATCCGGAGACTGGAACGGCGCACTGGACTTGCTTATCGACGCCCGGCAATATGAACCGGACAATGCGGATCTCTTATATGAATTCGGAATGGTGGCCCACAAGTTGTCGCTGGACGACGATGCCATCGAAGCTTTTCAACAGATATTGAAGCTGCGCAAGAACGATGCTTCGGCCATCTACAACCTGGGATTCGCATTAATGAATCGAGCCAGGTTTGACGATGCACGCCAGCAGTTTGCCGAATACGTCGAATTACGGCCCAAGGATGCATCTGGCCATTGCGCGCTGGGCATGGCTCTTGCGGCGCTGGAGCAATCAGACAATGCGCGCGCGCAATTTGAGCGGTCGATCGCACTCGCTCCCGCGCAAAGCGAATCGTACTACCGGCTTGGCCTGCTCGATCTGGATGCGGGAGATTACGACGCGGCCACGCGAGACCTGCACAAGGCCCTCGACAATAAACCAAACGATGCCGGCGCTCTGACGGCGCTCGGAAAAGTGGCGTTCGAACAGAAACATTATCCTGAAGCGATAATTCTGCTGCAGCAGGCCGCAAGCCAGGACGCTTCACTCCAGGAAGCGCACTACTATCTCGGCCTCACCCTCGCTCGCATGGGGCGCAAACAGGAATCCACCGAACAACTGGAGATTGCCGCCCGCCTTGAGCAGGAGCAGAAAGAGCGCAGCAGAACCATGCTACGGATTCGCAAGCCCGAGGACACCGGGAAGCAAACACCAGGCTCTCCACAATAGAACCAGCCTCATAAATACGGCTCGATAGCCGCGCTGCGCTCAATGCGATTGAATCGGCAAAAGCACCGCTGCTAAAAATGTTCCCGTCTCGTCACATGACGCATTATTGAGCAGCCTCTGGCCGCCAGTCGTTTTTGCTGTGAGGAATTGTCAGCTGCAACGTAAGCGTTTCGTGAGCGCCTATGTTGAGCTCGCTTTCGTTCAACCCTGGCTTGACGATCACGTCCTCTGTCATGGAAGTCTGCGCGATGGCATCGACACTGAGAGAGGAGTGAAGGGCAAACGTCGTTGCGTTTCCAGCGATCTCCTGCAGACGAAGCATATAGTGATCCGGCTTTCCATCGGCCGACGGCTTGAAGGCGAGAATAGCCACGTTCGGCACCGAGACCGAAAAGAACGATCCCGTGTTCGCTTGCGGCTTGCGCCCGGCAGGCAACAGCGCCGTAATCAGCGGCACGTCGAATTCCCAGCCTGCGCGATACGACGCCACCGGATCGAAGCTGGCTGCCGAAGTGATACCGAATGACGAAGTGTAACGCGGGCCATAGCCTGGCTCGACCGTCGGCAGCGTCACCACGCCGGCATCTTTTGTGTCGCCCTGGTCGGCCTTGCGCAGTGCCGTTACCCGAACAACGTTTGTGAAATCTTTCAGCGCACCGGTTACGTCGTAAGTCCGCAATGGCATATCGAAGAAGTCTTCGCGTTGCAGCAGGCTGATTGCATTTGAGCCCGCAGCGCCGTCGTCCATGAGCGCAAGCGTGTGGATCGGCGTGACCGCATCGGTCCTCGCTCCCGGCAGGTAGTCTTTGGGCAGATCATGAAAGCCGATTCCGTCGCCGACCATGATTTTGGCGGGGTTGGCAAAGTTGAATGGGAATTCGAAGCCGTAGTACTCGCTGTTTTTTTCAAGCGGCACCGGCGGCATGCGCGAACGATCGAACATCTCGTCGAGGTTCACGGTTCGCTCCGCGGAATCGAGCGTGACGCGCGTTTCAGGCCACCAGGTTCCCGGCCGCACAATCACCACCTCGTCTGTCAGCGGGCCGCGGAAGTGATGCACCGCCGGCTTCCATTCCTCGTCCGGTAGATAATTCGCAATCGACCACCGCACCAGTTGGCCTGCGCGTTGCGGCGACTGCGCATTCACAAGTTCGCGGTGCTCGGACTTATCCCAGATGCTGTCGATTGATCCATCCGACTCGCGCAGCCGCAATTTGTAAAACTGGTTCTCGATCTCATCGCCGTTCACTTCTTCTTCTTTTGCGGGCGGGGCCGACGAGTGTTCAAGAGAATATGTGCGAAATCCAACCGGCGGAATATCCTCGGCCGTGAAGCTTATGCTGCCATCCATGTTCAACTGCGATGAAACCACCTTGCCGGTCGCCGCGTCGCGGACCTGCGCGAGGTCCGGCGAAGGCGGATGCACCCGCACCACGCCGCTTCGCTGCCAACTCAGCGGGTTGTAGACCACGCATTTCGGAGTCTTCTCAGGATCGTTCTTCGCCGCGAACATCCGCACCACGCCCACCATCATCATGTTGCGGGTTTCGGTGCGCGCATTCCGGGCAAAGGTTGCGTATTCCTCGTTCTGCTTGTTTACCTGCGCCAGCGTCATTACTTTGGGCCAGCCTGGCTGCCCCGCACCGGAGTGCTCGTCATAAGTGAGCATCTTGGTTGCGGCATCGTCGATAGCGTTGGCCGGAAATGGCGTCCCCGATTGGAAGCTCAACAGCGACCACATCGCCTCGGCCTGCGGCAGATAATCCTGTACCCATCGTGCGTCTGCGGTGATGCCCGGCGAATTCATCTTGACCTCGGACCAGAGCCCGCTGAAATCTCCCGCGTAAGTTGGAAAAGGGTCGCCATAGCGATGCTGCATATAATCGAAAAACTCTTTGGGCGTGGCTACCACCAGCCGCGGCTGTTTGCCCGCTGCATTCCATGCGCGCACCGCCGGCAGCAAACCATCTTCTTCATACGACGGCGGAACAAAATCGTGCATGTAGAGAATCATCGCCGCGTCGTACGGGTAGCCTGCCTTGTGGTACTCCGCCAGTAGCTTGTTTACGCCGCGCTGCATAATCTCGAGCGGAGGCAGTCCATTCCAGGCTTTCGGATAGAAGTGGTCTTCAGGCCCGGTGCTGTAGTAATGCGCCGTGGGGTCGAGGTAATAGTCGGCCATGGCCTCGGTGTATCCGCCGTTCTTGCTCCCGGTCTCCCACATCAGCACGCTGCTGCCATCAGGAGACTGCCAGTGAAACGGCATTTTCCCCGGATGCAGGCTCGTGCCTCCGCCGATAAACAAATTCGATCCGGTTACGAAGTAGCGAACGCCGCTGCGGGCCAGTATCTGCGGCAGCCGCAACGTAAAGCCAGGCACGTCGTCCATCATGGCCAGGTCGGTGGTGACGCCTAAGCGCTTCTCAATATCCCGCATCGGGTCCACGATCCGGTTGAGCTGTTCGGCTCCCATGAACTCGGTATGCTCGCTGCCCCACACCGCCGAAAGTTCAATCTGCCCATTTTTTACAAGTCCGACCAGGTCCTGAATCTGCTGCGGATCTTTGGTTCGATCGAGCCATGCCTGCACCTGCCACGCGCTCTCAATCACCCAGCGAAACTGCGGGTCCTGCTTAGCCGTGCGAATCACCGCGTCCAGATGAATCTTGATGTCGTCGAGTTGCTCCTGCGGAGGCAGTTTGAAGCCCAGATCCCAGTGGCTGCTGGGGACGATATAGATTGTCTGGATTCCGGAGTTGCTGCGGCTTTCATCCGCCGGTTGTGCGGCCAGCGTGCAACATGTAGCCGCGAACAGCGCGACGCAACCTGAAAACCCCCTGAATCCCATGTTTCCCCCGGATTGATTTGATCGCTACAAAATCGGGCTGGCCCCTGACTGAAGAAAGCCAACAGAATGGAATACGCCAGGCGTTGTGGTCACGCCCGGATGCATGATCGCCGTGTCGCGAGGCAGCACCGGAGGCTGTTCAGGCGGCCGGATACCGCTTTTCTATTTGCGGAAAACATAGTATTACGTTGTTCGTTTATATGTCAATCGAACATTACATGTCTCCTTAACGAACTCATACCAGCCGGATGGTGATGCAGGCGCAGATCGCATTCGAAGCATTTCAGTGTTCGATGGCCTATCTGAATGTTCTTTTACATGCAAAACGAAAATATTATGATATTCTTTTATGGTTAAAGTGGAAGTCCTGAAGATGAAACTCCCTGCCTGCAACCGAGTTTATTTTCGCCGCCCCAGCCCGGCTTCGACCGCTGGCGCGCATGAAGCTGACGCCTCGTCTGTGGACGCGATTTCCAGGCGGAGAAGGCTCGAATCATGAAGATTCTTGCAGTCGATCTCGGGGGCACTCACGCTGCCTGTGCCCTGGTGGACGGGACGCGGATTGTAGCGCGCGAAACCGTCAGCCTTCCCGAGTCGGCTTCGCTTCGCGACGCCCTGGATGCTATTGAGTCTCCACTCAGCCGGCTACACGCGGCGCACCGCGCCGATGCCATCGGTTTTGCCTTCTGCGGACTGGTGGACTCGAGAAATACACGCATCGCGTCAACGAACGGCAAGTATACAGATGCACCCTCGCTCGACATTTCCGCCTGGTCAAGAGATGTGTTCGGGCTTCCACTTCGATTAGAGAATGACGCGCGCCTGGCGCTCTTGGGCGAATGCCATGCCGGCGCGGCGCAGGGCGAAACCGACGTGGTTATGTTTACCCTCGGCACGGGGATTGGCGGCGCCGCAATGATCGACGGCCAGCTTCTGCGCGGAAGACACCAGCAGGCAGGCGTACTCCTCGGCCATGTGCCGGTGATGCTCGACGGCCACCGCTGCACCTGCGGAGGATTGGGCTGCGCAGAAGCGGAGGCGTCCGGCTGGGCTTTGCCTCTGGTGGCAGGCGCGTGGCCGGGATTCAAAACCAGCGCATTTGCAGCGGGAAAAATCGACTTCGAAAACCTCTTTTCGTGCGCGGCAGCAGGCGATGCGGTAGCAGGAGAGATTGTGAATCACTGCCTTCAAGTTTGGGGAGCAACTGCGGTTGCGGCCATCCACGCTTTCGATCCGCAGCTCATCGTCTACGGCGGCGGCGTGATGAAGAGCGCCGATGCCATACTTCCCTTCCTGCAGGATTATGTACGGAAAAACGCCTGGACTCCGTGGGGCACGGTGGGCGTGCGCGTCGCGCAACTCGGCAACGACGCGGCTTTGCTTGGCGTAGTGCCGCTGTTTGAACAGGAGCTTTCAAGTGTACGATAGGTTTCCTTACGTTCCGTCCGGCAGTCGCGAGGAATGCCATTCCGGCTGGCCTGCAATCGTCCAGGTCATTCAATCGCAAGCTGGCGCGCAATCGCAAGCCGGAGCTGGCCCGGTTATCGTAGTCGAGTGCTACCCTGGCGTATTTCTTGAAGAAATCCATCGCGAGCTAGGCGCCGGATTGCGCGACGCGGACTTTGTACTAACGCCAACCCTGTTTCGCCCAGTGGCTGAGATTGACAGAATGCTGGAGCCGTGGCTGGGCGACGACCCGGTCTTCGGCATGATGAACAACATTGAGATCGAGGATTTTTTCGATCCGGCGCGTCTAGCCGAGGCGCGCGCACGCTGCCAAAACAACGTGCGGACAACGATCGTGCTCGGGCCCGGCGCATCGCTCATCTGTCCGCAGCCTGCTTTGCTCGTCTACGCCGATATGGCGCGGTGGGAGGTCCAGTTGCGCCAGCGTCGCAACGAGATCGCCAACCTGGCATCGGATAACTTTGAAGAGCGCGCATCGCTTAAGTACAAGCGCGCTTTCTTTGTTGACTGGCGTGCGGCCGACCGGCTCAAGACACGGTTGTTCGGCGAAATCGATCTGCTGCTCGACACCAACAAGCCCGGCCAGCCCACGGCCATTTCAGGGGACGTGTTTCGCCGCAGCCTTGCCTCGGCCGCCAAACGGCCATTTCGTGTGGTGCCGTTCTTCGATCCCGGCCCGTGGGGCGGCCATTGGATGGAGCGCGTGTGTGGACTACCGCCCGACGGTGCGCCCAACCACGCCTGGTGTTTCGACTGCGTGCCCGAAGAGAACAGCCTTCTGCTCGGGTTTGGCGACCACCGCGTCGAAGTGCCTTCACTGAACGTGGTGCTCGCCCATCCTGAAGAACTGCTGGGCAAAGGCGTCGTCTCCCGCTTTGGCCCCGAGTTCCCCATCCGCTTTGATTTCCTCGACACCATGGGCGGCGGCAATCTGTCGCTGCAGGTGCATCCACTCACCTCGTACATCCGCAAGCATTTTGGAATGGACTATACCCAGGATGAGAGCTATTACATGCTCGACGCTGAGGACGATGCCGGAGTCTACCTCGGCCTCAAGGAGGGCATCGATCGCGAAGCCATGATCCGCGACCTCGAGCGGGCGCAGGAAGTGGACTTCGACTTTCCGGCGGAAGAGTACGTCAATCGCTTTCCCGCGCGCAAGCACGATCACTTTCTCATCCCCGCCGGCACCATTCACTGCTCCGGCAAAAACAGCATGGTGCTCGAAATCAGCGCGACCCCTTACATCTTCACCTTCAAGTTGTGGGATTGGGGCCGGCTGGGTCTCGATGGCCGTCCCAGGCCAATCCACATCGACCATGGCGTGGCTAATATCCAGTGGGACCGTACGACGGAATGGGTGCGCCGCTCTCTCATCGACCAGATCGTGCCTGTCGCGTCAGGCGACGGATGGCGCGAAGAGCGCACCGGCCTTCACAATTTGGAATTCATCGAAACGCGGCGTCACTGGTTTACCAAGGCTGTACCGCACGATACCAACGGCAGTGTCCACGTCCTGAACCTTGTGGAGGGCGATCGGGTAGTCGTCGAAAGCCCTTCGGGCGCATTCGAACCGTTTCAAGTAAATTACGCGGAGACCTTTATCGTTCCCGCGGCAGTGGGGCCGTATACGATTCGTCCCTGCGGCGAGAGCGACGGGCGCGAATACGCAACCCTCCGGGCAAATGTAAGGGTGTAGCGCGAACTGGATTCGCTGTTCGGGCCCTTGTTACTTACTCGGAAGCGATTGAGTTACAACAACCGGATGATACAGATTCATGTTATTCGTAACATCGCTCTCTACGGTCGAGTTACACGCATAAGTGAAGAAGAGCTGGCCCGCCGTCTCAAACTCCACATGCTCCTTCGCCGCATAGCAAAACACATTGGGCGTGTAATTCGCGTTGCCGGGCTGCATCTCAGGATACGAGTACAACTGCTCCTGCCCTCCCCATCCACCGGTCATTGAAGCTGAAATGCTGTAATACGCCTGGCTGTTCAAACCCTGCGGATACACGGCAATCCACTGGTTCGTTGAGCTGTGGTAGCGAACCGTCATCTCGGTTGCGCCGGGACTAATAACCGCGGCGTTATCGCCTGGCAACGACGTAGCGGTATCCTGCCAAGTCTCCCAGCTTCCGCTTGTATTCAGGTATTGCCAATCGGAGTTGCCCGGCCTGGCAAGACTGTTGAGGTCGGTCAGCGGAATGCGCAGCAGCGCAAGGTACGGAGTGCTGCCAACGCCGGTAAAGAAATACGCGTAACTCGCGCCCTGCGGGTCGAGCGGATTTGGATTTCCCCCCGGTCCCTGGTTGGCAACAATCGAGATGCCGGGCACCGCGCTGCCGCCCGTATTCAGTTGCTGATAGGTGATGATCCATTGCGACGGGGGCGCTGTGTAGTTAGTGATGCTGGCCAATTGAGAACCGCTGTACGCAAACCCGAATGCGCCTCCGCTTCCCGTGGAGTGCATTTGCATGAGTGCAAGATAAAGCCTGCCGTTGTGGGTGAATCCATCCATCGGCCAGAACCAGTCAGTGCCCGGTGCGGTAAATACGGGGCTCGGATTCGATGTCCCCATGCCCGGCCAATAGTACTGGAACGTGCAATTCGATCCCGAACAAGTGGAAACGGCAATCGTATTGTGGACGAAGCCCGTCGACTGAGTCCGGGTACTTGCGGTCGAGGCTCCAACAAACGTGTCCGCAAAGATCCACAGGCTCTGCCCGGTACCGATAGGAATCGAATACGCGCCATCCGCACCAAGCCAACCCTGCTGATAAGGAAAGTAGCCCGACGAAGTTGGCGCCGTGGGCGGAGTCGGCGTTTGAGTTATGTGCCCACCCCCGCACGCAGACAGGAGCCCGGCGGCAAAAAGAGTGGCGAACAATAGAAATGTAGCCCTGATGTGCACTTGAAGCTCCACAAGAAGATTACTTGCAGCCACGTGCGAGGTTCGGCATTGACCGGCTCATCCTGACGGCTTCGCTGAAAAACAACGGGCGAAAGGAGTGCCTTTCGCCCGCCGGTTGGAATACGCGATCGTTCAGCCCTAGAAAATAATCTTCAGCGATAATTGCACCTGGCGCGCAGTTCCCGAACCCACCAGGGAGTTGTCTGAGCCGGCAATGGTTTCGCCGACGGTCGAGAATGCTGCATTATCGCCCACCCCGGAAGAGGGCCCTCCCGAGCAGCTGGAAGTCGGCGCCGAGATAGCGGTGCAGATTCCCATGTTGCCGGGGTTGCCGAAATTCGGGTGGTTGAGAATGTTGAACAGGTCGCCGCGGAACTGCACCTTGATCTTCTCCGTCACTGGGAAATTCTTCATCCCCGAGAAATCCCATTGGAAGAACTTGGGACCTTCAAGGCTGTTCCGCGGAACGTCTCCAATGGTCGTTGGGTCGCCGGGATTGCCATTGTAGCCCGGCTCAACCATATACGCCGTCGCGTTGTAGTAGGAATTCGTGGAACTGGTCCACGAGCCGTGGGGATTGCGAACGGACGTTCCGGAGACGAAATTGGGCCGCGTCGGCAGGCCAAAGAACGTTCCGGTGAGCTGCGGGTTAAGTGCGTCTCCGGTGCGAGTCTGGACGATGCTCGAAACTTGCCAGCCTCCCAGGGTCGTGCGCTCCAGCATGTTCGCACTCTTCAATTCCGGCAAGTTATAGGTGACGCTGCCGGTCAGGTTTTGCCGAATGTCCCAGTCGGCATTCCCCATGTCGTGTCTTGGATCGTAGGCATCGGAATAATTGTTGAGGAAATTCACCATGTCGTTGATGGTGTGCGACCAGGTGTAGTTCACTTCATAATTGAAAGTGCCCACGTTGTGGCGTATCCCCGCCTGCAATGAGTGATACGAACCATTCAGTTCACAGGCTTCAAGATTCTCGTTAGCGAAATTGGGATACGGACGGTTGTTGTCGTTAACCAGGTTCGCCGGATTCAGGTTGACGCCTGCAAAATTCTGCCCGGCCTGCATGCGCTGAGTCTCGTTGCCGACGTAGTTGACGGTCAATACCGTATTCTTCATTACTTCCTGCTGAACCCCGAAGAGCCAGTTATCAGCATAAGCATCGTGCACATTACCCGGCATAATGCTGACGTTCTGCGTGCCGGCAGGCAGTGTGGGGTTTGGCTCCGGATATGCAATCGGCGCCTGGAAGACGTTGACGCTGTAACTTTGATACGCCGGATTGTTTCCGACAAAGTTTGCGCCAAATTGGAGTGGCAGGTAGAACAAGCCAAAGTATCCATGAATCACGGTCTTGCCGTGACCAAACGGATCGTAGTTCACACCCAGACGGGGCGCAGCATCCACCGTCGGTGAGTACAGCGGCTTATTCGGCGAGTCAAACGACTGCGTCGCAAAGTCGAAGTTTTGTTCCAGATTCTTCCTTGCGCTCCACGCCGAGTTGATGTCGAGCCGCAGTCCCAGATTTACCGTTAGTCTGCTGTTCGCCCGCCAGTCCCCTTCGGCGTACAGATCCGAATTGGAATTAAGCTCGTCGGCGAAGGTCGGAAATCCGATCTTGGACAGCACAAATGGCTGATCGTTCTCGAGAGCCGAGAAGCTGCCAAATTCAAATTGCTGCGATGGACGCAACCACTCGCCCAGGCGATTGAATTGAATCTGACCGCCAAACTTATACGTCATGCTTCTCGCGGTCTTTGTGGCGTTGTCCGTAATGTCGAAGGTTGTGTCATCGTTGATTTGATTGAAAGTTGCCGGACCGGGCAGCGAACCCAGATTGGTGAAAAAGCCGGAAAATCCAGCAAACGGTTGTGGCGTGTCCGAATTGGTATCGGAGTGAAACTTCTGGACTGCCACGCTGAGTTCGTTGATGAGCGACGCCGAGAACGTGTGCGTTTCGTCAATGATCGCGTATTGATTCACCAGGTCAAGCGGCGAGGTCTGCCCCTGGTCGATGCCGTATGTCTGTTCGGTCAGCCCGTCGTCGATCGTATAGCGGGCAAAAAACCGATCGCTGTTGGTTGGAGTGTAGTCAACACGAATCGCGCCGCTGTTTTCACTTACGGTCGTGGGAAGAGCCGAGGGTTGGTACACCAGGTCGGTGAGATTTGGATTGGTCGCGTCAGCATAGCCTGGAACTGCGCAAGGGTCGTTCACCGAGACAGTGGCAGAACTGCAATCTGCCGGCAGGGCCGCCATCTGCGTCAATACCGGTTGCATTGCCGAGTCGAACTGCGAACGAACTAATTCGCTGGGAACTGAATTCAGCTTGTTGATCTGCGTGGTCTTCTGTTGAAGGCCTTCGTAGTTGGCAAAGAAGAAGAGCTTATTCTTCGCAAGCGGCCCGCCGAAGTTGAAGCCGAATTGATTCATTCTCAACGGCACTTTGGGCGCAGTCAGAGAATTTGCGAAGTAATCTAACGCGTCAAGGGCATCGTTGCGGAAGAAGTCGAAAACCTCGCCATGGAACTGGTTGGCGCCGCTCTTGGTGATGATGTTCATTTGGGGCCCAAGCGAATGGCCCACATCGGCGCTGTAGCCGCTGTTGGCAAAGTCAATTTCCTGCACGCTGTCGACGCTGGCCCGCGTCATGCGGTTGGCCTCGTTCCCTTCAGTCTCGTCGAAGCCGCTGATATCGGGCCGCGAGGCGTTCTGGCCGTCCAACGTTACTTCGATGCCAGTCATGAAATTCTCCTGGCCGTTAATACTGCCCTGAAAGTAGCCAGTCGAATTCACCGAGCCGGGGGCAATGTTCAAGAAATCCATCACATCGCGGCCATTGGTAGGCAGGTTCTCAATCTGATCTGCATTCAGAGTGGTTCCCGCCGTCGCGTTGCTCAGGTTCACCGTGGCCATTGTGCCCGTCACTTCAACCTGCTCCGATACACCGGCCAGCGACAGCTTCAAATCGACTCGCGTCGTTGCGCCCACATTCAGCACAAACTGCGATGACGTCGCTTTCCCGAAGCGATCGGCCGAGGCGCTCACAACGTAGTTGCCGAAAGGCAGCGCCGGAACGGTGAAGAGGCCAGAGTCTCCGGTCACCGCAGTTGTCACGATGCCGGTACCGGTGTTCGTGATCGTCACCGACGCATGTGGAATTACCGCGCCGGATGGATCGCTGACTGTGCCGGTAATGGTACCGGTGTCAAAGCTGCCCGCGCTCTGCCCCATCGCTGCCAGGGTAAAGCCTAGAATCATGCACACCAGAGCCCCCGCAAAGCGCAGGCCCACGAACTTCGATTTCGAATTGAGCACGTACCTTCGAGATGAATTCAATTGCTTTCCCTCCAACATAGTTGCCTCCCACAAGAAATTGCCATTTCTCTCATTCTGCTTAGAACGCGCAGAAGTATGTTCTCTTTGCCGCAATAAAGACTATGTTGACTTTCTATTTGCTGTCAATAGTGGATTCTGTTTTTTCTTTTTCGGCGTCCCGCGAACCCTTCCATTTCGATCAAAGCGCAAAAAGCAACGGTCCCGGTTCAAAGCGGCGCACGGTGTGCAAGTCTATGTAATTGCGATATTTACCTGGCAGAATGCAGGCGAGACGATTCGATCCCGGTACGTCTGCCATCGCCATTCCCAGCGATAGCACCGCGGATCAGAAGAAAAATATGGCAGGCCAACCTCAAACGAAAGCCACTTTCGTTTGAGGCTGATTCAATCGTGGAACTGTGCCAGGAAGCGGTCGCGCCGGGTCTGGGGCGTGAATCGGAAGCTATGCTCCCCAAACAGCCGTCCACTCCCGCGCCGCAGGATCGATGATTGCGACACCGTTAGCGCCAGAGTGGAATCCTGCGCCATCGACCCGGCCCAATGTAAGCTGCGGAGCCAGGTTCATCCTGATCTCAACGGATTCAGGAACAATGCCATCCTTGCGAACGAAATGCGCCTTCCACGCTCGTCCCGCTGCCGGCTCAAGAGTGAGAGATATCCGGCCGAACCGAGTGGGCGTATCGGTGAGCGCAAATGGCTGGCGAGCCCGCAGGTCCGCGGCGAGGATACCATCCAGCAGCCGCAACTTCTCGCCATCTTCAAGCACCAGCATGTGGCGCAGATAGCGAATGCACTCGGCGCTGGCCCAGTTGTGAGGCATGTCGCCCCACGCCATCCCCAGCAAAGCCTTCTTCAGCGGCTGTTCTTCGCGCCAGGCGTGCAACGGAGAAGCATGGTTGAGATAGCCGTGGAATGTGCGGTGCGCCCAGTCTCGCAATCCCGCCCACAGATATACTTCCGCCACAAACGGCGCGTTGTAATTCCACAGGCCCTCGTGGTGAATCCACCCCGTCTCGGCTGGTATGTCCTCTTGCGTGCATGCCTGCATCAAGGCAATGTGGCCGCGCACTACGGGATCGTCTTTGCTGAAGACCTGGCCAGGAAAAATAGTGTGCGAACAGGCCCACTGCGAGGTCTGCGGACGCGGGCGGTCCCACGCATCCAGCTTCATCACAGGGTCTTCGCGCATAAACATGGGCAGATAACGAAATCCGCGCGGGTCGGCGACCATCTCCTGGCTCGCCGCATTGTTGAACGCGCTGAGCAGCTCAGGATAAAAACTCTCCACGCGGCTCAAATCTGCCAGCTGGAGTTTCTTGTTGGCCTGCGCAACCGCGCGAAGTCCGGCCAGCGCCCACAGTGTATTGGTGAATTCGAAACAAATGCCGCCCATGCCGCCATCGGCGAATCCCGGCGCAAGGATTCCATATTTTCCATTGGGCGAATCGCCCTTTCGCGCTTCGTCGCGCAGCCCGATCAAAAAATCGATGGCATGCCCGACTTCAGGAGCAAGCTGCTTGAGCAGCCTCCAATCCTGCTTAAGCTCGCAGGCGCGCACCAGCGTGAACATGGCGATCGCCGTATCTTTCCAGTGCTCCTTGCCGGCCGAAGCAATAATCTGCCCGTTCGCGACCTGATGATTCCATTCCGAGAGCAACCCCTTATCCGCAGCCTCGTCGTAACCAAGATAGCGCGCCGACTCGAGCAGAAAATTTCCGTCGACAATCCACATGCCGCGATACACCGTCGGGCCAACCTCGAACACCAGCATGCCGTCTTTTACTTCGCGCGCCTGCTGGATGTTCCGCGCGCACGCGACCAGAAACTCTCCGTTCGCGCCGGGCAGCGACCAATCGACCGTCCCTCCAAAGGCATGCCAGTTGCGCCACCAGCCACGCACTTCGTCCAGCAGCTTGTCGGCTGTAACCGCGCTGTCCACGGCTCCAGTGCTGTTTTTCTGCGCAAAGCGAAACAGATAACGCAATGGCTGGTCAGCCGTCGCGGTGCCGTGTTCAAGTTGCAACTCGTAGCCGCCTTCAGCCTGGCGCCACATCATGTCGCTCGTCCCCTGATAGGCGTTCAACGGCACGCAAATCATCCACGGCGTCTTCTCGCCTTCGCGATAGACATTCGAAACCGCGCCGGTATTATCGCCCAGGCGATAACTCCGGCAAGAGCGAATGCGTATCAGCGGCGATGCCAGCACTGAGCCCGATTTCGCGCGAATCTCCATCAGCACGTTATCGACTCGACCCTCACCTTCGCGCCTGGTTGCAAATGCAATCAGCTCGACGTTCGCTGCCTCGCGGTCAAGCCGAGTATGCACAATGGGAACGCCCGGCGCTTCCATCGTCTGCTCGCGCCAGGTGTCCTGGCCCATGCCGGCAGCGGCGAATTCAACAATCGTCCCAAATTGGCCGATGCTCGCGAAGATGTCCGCCGGAAAATCGTAACGCAGATCGCCGCGCTTGCCGATCACCGTTTTGTCAGGATCGTCAGGGAAGCAGATGGTCGACTGAAAGTCGGCCGGGGCAAAGCGAAAATCGATTGCCATGTCTTCTGCATCGGTAGCCACAGTTGTCGGCGGCTCGCTTGCACGCAACACTGTGGCGGGCTCAAGGCCTGCAAAAATGCCGGCGACGGTTCCGCCAGCGAGAAAAGTACGTCGGTCAATCGGTTTCATCTCGCCTCTTCAGGAGTCAAGAATTCAGGGCTCCAGAGTTTTCCAAAGCGCAGCCAGTCGGGCCGGCTCCGAAATCCATTGCACAGCTTCGGGGCTTTGTTCGTATTGCCGGTAGATGGGAACTTTCGCGTCCAGCCCGAGTTCCGGATAGCTTCTGGGTCCGCGCACTTCAAGCGACGATTTGCCGTACCTCGGGTTCGCCTGCCACTCGATGCGGCCTTTGCCGAGCAGCGGAAACCACGCAAGTCCGCCATGCGCCCGCACGCGATCGTACAGAAATCCATACTGGCGCTCGCACAAAGCCCCAAACACCATGCGTGAGCATTCATCGGCATTAATCACGCAATGCGCCCAGCCTGGCGGCGCCACTACCTGGTCGCCAGGGCCAGCTTCCACCGCAATGCACCGTCCTGGCGCGTCCTCGGCAAATTCCTGAGCGTAAATAATGGCGCGCCCCTCCCATACTTCAAATAACTCGGGAGTGGACCATCCGCTGTGCGGCGCAGGCGCGTGAATATGTCCCTGGCTCCGCACCGGCTCATCGCCAAGGCGTCCGGCAGCATAGGCTACAACGCCAAACAGCAGGTACCGCCGCTTCAGATCCGCCGCGTCACCCTGGCGGCAAACATCCATCGCGATACCGTAGACGGGATCGGGCCCCTCGCATTTGGGATCACGCAGACTGGCGCGGATAGCATCGAGCCGCCGCATCTCAGCAACAGGACCCGTCACCTCCGCCCCGTAATTGAAGGCCAGTTCTCCGGCACGCAACGTCACATCCAGGCCGGGATCGAAACGCAATGCCCCCTCGTTATTCATATTTGATGATCGCGGGCTTTCCATCGCGCTCCATCACGCGTGCGCCAAATCCGCGCTCCCTGATGGCGCCATAATCATAGCCCGCATCGCTGCACCAGCAGGCCCAGAAAACCAGCGGCTCTTTGCCGGTATTTACAACACGGTGGGCATGCTCGCCGCGCAGGTAATGCAGAGAGCCGGGCGTCATCTCTTCTGCCCACGTCAAACGCTGCTCGTTCATGCGTATCAGCAATCCTTTGCCGCTCACCGGCGTGTAATACTCCGCTCGGCTGCGATTGGCATGGGAGTGTCCGTGGGTCATGAAATACTCGTCGCCCACTCTGCCCGGGTAGAGAGTGGTCACTCCCCAAAACAAACCGCCCTCGTCACCGGGTGGCACCGGCAACCAACTACGCACCCGGTAGACTTCCAGATCCGGATCCATGCTGGCCCGCGCCGCTTCATCAAGGAATATTTGTTTGAGCTCTGAAAGCTTCTTGACACTCTCCTGAACAGCAGGGCCGTCGATCTTGCCACTGGCCCATTCAACTGTAACTTTGGCGATTTCCGGACTCAACATCTGCAGTCCGTCTTTGGCGTTTTGCAGGGAGGATTTCATGACAGCACGGATATTAGCAGAGTTTATGTTTCGTTTTCAACGATAACGAATGCAAATATGATCGTTTTGGCCGTAAAATAGCCTTCAACGCGCAAGAGTTACGAGACAGACTGAATTCCCGCGCCAGCGCCAACCTTCTCGTGCAAGCCTGCCCTCAACTCGCTGGCTGTAGCGAATGCTTGATTTGCCCGGTATCGCAATCCGCTTGCTTTCGTATATAAACGATACGTTCACGATTTGCTGAAAAGGTTCAAAGCATGCACTTTTCCGCTGTAGCCGATTCATCCGAGGGCGGGGCAAAGGCCAAATCTCCCCTCTATGTTTTGTTCCTCGCCGTCGTTGCCGCCATCTCCGGCTTTCTTTTCGGCTTCGATACCGCGGTTATCAACTCTGTTCTGCTCTTTCTCAGGCTTCAGTTTTCACTGACTAACCTTCAAACCGAGGTGGCCGCCAGCGCTCTGCTGCTGGGCTGCCTGTTTGGCGCGGCAGGCGCCAGTTTGATCGGCGACCGCATTGGCCGCCGCAAGTCGCTGCTGCTGGCGGCAATTTTGTTCGCGGTTTCGACTGTAGGCGCGGCCCTGGCAAACTCAGTCACGGTGTTTGCAGTCGGTCGCCTCGTGGGAGGCCTCGCCATCGGCCTCGCCTCGGTGCTCACGCCGGTCTATATTGCCGAGGTGGCGCCGGCGCGTTCGCGCGGGAGGCTGGTTTCAATGAATCAGCTGGCCATCACCGTTGGTATTCTTGCCGCCTACATAGTGGGCTGGGGCCTGGCGTGGCTCGGCGACAGCAGTTGGCGCTGGATGCTGGGTGTCGCCGCCATCCCGGCTGTGGCCTTTTTTCTCGGGCTCCTCGCGATTCCTGAAAGCCCGCGCTGGCTCATCGGCAATGGGCAGCGGGAAGAAGGAAAGCGCGTCCTAACCCGCATCTATGGCGCCGAACAAGCCGATATCGAGGTCAAGGCTGTGGAAGAAGCCGCCTCCACCGAGCAGGGCACATGGAGCGAGGTCTTTGCCCGCCCCATGCGCCGGCCGCTGATTGTTGCGTTCGGCCTCGCGATTCTCTGCCAGATCACCGGAATCAATACCGTTCTGTATTACGGATCGATTCTGATCAGCGAACACTTCAAGGGAGCCAGTTCAAGCGCGGCGCTGTTCGCGAATGTCATCATCGGCTCATCGAATTTTGTCTGCACCCTGATCGCGCTGCGCTGCCTCGATCGGTGGGGTCGGCGATCGATGCTGCTCACAGGCTCCGCAGGAATGGCCGTCTCATTGTTGCTCTTCGTTGTCGCGTATCGCATCCCAGGCATGCCGCCGCTCCTCATCCTCGCGTGCGTTCTCAGCTACACCGGATTCTTCGCCTTCGCTATGGGTCCCATTCCGTGGATTGTGATCTCAGAGATCTTTCCCAACAAGATTCGCGGCCGGGCCGCCTCTATCGCCACTTCCATACTTTGGACCAGCGTGCTGGCCGTCACCTTCACGTTCCTTTCGTTGGTCCATGCGCTTGGCGTATCGGGTACGTTTGGCATCTATGCGATTCTGTGCGTGGTAAGCTTCGTGTTTATATTGAAGTTGGTTCCAGAGACGCGAGGTAAAACCCTCGAACAGATTCAGCGGGAATGGGAGGCCTGACCGGTGATAAAGCGAAGCAAGCGCAAGAAGATCGCGCGGCCCATCGAATCCTCAACAGAGACGTCGCAGAGCGGGCAGCAGCAACGGTTCCACGCCATTCTTACCGGACTTCAGGAAAGCGGATCGGTCGCAGTCGACGAGCTCAGCGACAAGCTCCGCGTATCCGTTGTAACCATTCGCCGCGATCTCGATACGCTTGAGCAGCAGGGCCTGCTCCGCCGTTCGCACGGAGGCGCCGTCTCAATTGAGCCGCTCTTTTATGAGCCGTTCAAAAGGGATCGTTCTTTTCAGGCCCAGGTCGAGCGGCAGGCCAACGAAAAGAGAAGAATCGGACGCGCCGCCGCTTCGCTGATTAATCCCGGCGAGACAATCGCAGTTACTCCCGGCACCACAACGGCCGAAATCATTCGCGGCATTCCCCTGAACAGCAAGATCACGGTCGTCACCAACACCGCGAATATCGCAATGGAGCTTTCCAAGCGGAAAGACGTCAGCGTCTTCGTCACCGGCGGGCACCTGCACGGCGAATGGTTCTCCCTGGTCGGCCCCACCGCCATCCGCAGCCTCGACAACATGCTCATCCACACCATGTTTATCGGGGTCGACGGCATCGACGCCCAGTGGGGGCTGAGCTGTTTCAGTTCCGATGAGGCCGAGCTCAACGGCGCTATGGTTCGCCACGCGCGCCGCCACATCGCCGTCGTCGATCACACCAAGTTCGGGGTAGTGGCCAATTGGACGATTTGTAGTACCGCTACGCTGAAAACCCTGATTACGGACTCAGACGCCACCGACGAGATGATCGCTCCATTCCAGAAGCTGGGCATTGAAGTAATCCGGGTCTGAGCGGAGTAGCGCCGGGCTCCAGACCGGGGCCCCCGGCGAATGATTTGTATTCGCTGGGGCGGAGACCGGTTGTCGTACGGGCGTCCACGCCCGTACACAGTCCCTCTTGCAGCACAATCCTCAACCCACCCCTCTCAACCAAGCACAAAACTGGGTGCCCCACCCTCGCCGGGTGCCCCATCCTTTTCGCGCACTTTGCGAAAAGGGTGGGATAGCACAATCCTCAACCTGCCCCTCCCAATCAAGCACGACATTCCGTGCCCCATCCTTTTCGCGCACTTTGCGAAAAGGGTGGGAAAGCACAATCCTCAACCTGCCCCTCCCAATCAAGTACGAAAGCGGGTGACCCGGGTATCGATTTTCGGACCCGGGAGTGCACGACTTCCATGTTCGGCCTTGCGTCTCCCTCTATAAAACGACACCTGGCACAAACCTTGAAACTCCACAACAATTAGCGAGCCCCGCAAATTAACTCCGCCAGATTTGCAGTTAATTTCCTTGCTTCGCGCTACATTCAAAACGGGCAAAAAAGAAGTCATTGCAACATCGAACCAAAATCGCTGCAGTCCGGAACCGTAACTCCTTATTTATGAACATCTTAATCAGCAACTCATTTGTTTTCAACGGGTTACAGCCAGAGATCAAAGGTACAGGCCGCTGAAAACAAACCACTTAACTTTGTTTTGGGAGGGGGGAGGGGATACCCCCATGCTACGGGCACAGATCAGCAACATCCCTGACAAGTCGGCCATCGATCTTTACCCCCGCCATGAGGTGCGGGCTGGGTACCTCGAATGTTCGAATCAGGCTTGAACGATACCTTCCATCGGCACTATTCGGCGTAAACGCTCTCTGTGAGCTATGATTCTGGTGCAAACTTGCACCCGAATTCTCCGCTATCCGAGGATCCAGCCAATGAATCGTCGCAACTTCCTGAAGATTTCAGCAGCAGCCGCGGTCGCCACGCGGGCCAATGCCCTTCCCGCTGTTACCAGCAAATTGCCGGCAGTGCCCACGCTGAACTCGCTTGCCAGTATTCGCATGCCGCACACCTTCATGGAGCTTTTCAACCTGCCCATTGCGATGAACGACTGGGGCTATGCGCAGGCCGTCAAATCCGTTTCGGCCATCACCGCAATTGCTTTTCCGCCGTTTGTCTGCTGCGGCGTGCCCGACACTCCGTGGAGCCCGGGCCTGTTGAATACCTGCGAACTTATTCTGAACGACCGCCTGGCCGCCATCTCGAATGAACCGGCCCGCGCCGTCACCTATCAGTGGTTCCCGCACTGCGTGGTGCGAGAGCAAACAGTGGACGGCATCCGCATCAGCACCAAAATGTTTCTTCCTCCGGAGCAGCGCGCAGTCCTTGAGAAGATCGAAATTCGCAACACTTCTGGCCAATCGGCAACGCTGACTCTCGGCTTCGACATGCGCGGAGCAGTCACGGAAAAGAAAACAGGGTGGCTCGCCAATCTGCCCGGTGAAGGCGACAACCTGGTCTCGTGGGATGCGACGCATGGCCGGCTCACCTTCACCGCGCAGCATGCGCAGGCAGCCTGCGCGCAAGGCATCAACCCACCCCCCACTTCGCTCGTTGCCGGTAACGTTCTGGAATACAAATTCACTCTTGCGCCCGGCGAGAAGCGCGAACTCCACTTTGTGGCTGCCATCGCCGCTGAAGCCGGCGAGGCCGGTGCGATGCACGACCGGCTGCAGTCCAATTTCGACGCCCTCGAAGAACGCAGCGAGCGGCGCTTTGATCAACTGGTCCAGTCTGCCTTCACCGCCGGCAATAGTGATTTCACCGGCCACCTGCCGCGCCTTGAAACCGAGAGCGAGGCTCTGTGGAACCTTTACCAGAACGGCCTCAGGAGTCTGCTTTCGGCGCGGCGCTGCTCTCCCGATTCCGTGTATGGGCCAACCTTGCTCACCCTCAGCGGCCACGTGCTGCCCACGCTCAGCTTTCCATGGGACACCGCGCTCAGCAGCCTCAGCATTTCACTGCTCAATCCTCAGCCGCTGCGCAGCCTCGTCGAAGTCTGGCTGCAACAGGACATGCACAAGCACCTCGCGACCGACTACATCACCGGCGAAGCCGTCGGCCCATGGTATGCGGTGAACGATATGGCCATTGTCCGCTGCGCGCGCGACTACCTGCGCATTACCGGAGACTTCGCGTGGCTCGAAAAAACAGTCGACGGCAAGCCTGTTATCGATCACCTGGTTGACCATGCCACCTACTGGAAGAAGCTTGCAGGAAAGAACGGACTCGGCGACTATGGCGGAATCGAGAACCTTCTTGAGGTCGTCAGCACCTATACGCACGAAGTGGCCGGAATGAATGCGGGCAACGTCTCAAGCATGAGGTTTGTGGCGGAGCTTCTTGACAAACGCGGCCGCAGCCAGCAAGCCGGCCAGCTTCGCTCAGAGGCTGCGGATCTCGCCCGGCGCATCAACCAGATTCTCTATGTCGAAGGCAAAGGATGGTGGAAGTGCGGGCAGCCCGACGGCTCATTCAATGAAGTGCGCCACTGCTACGATTTCATCGCCGTTCTCGACAACATGGGCGAAGATCTTTCTGCGCAACAGAAACAGGAAATGGTCCAGTTCTTCTGGTCGCAGCTGGCCTCGAAGAAGTGGATGCGTGCTCTCGCCAGCGGCGATCCCGATGCCACATGGAACGTTCGCCCCGACCATAGCTGCCTTGGCGCATACGCCGCATGGCCGCCGTCGTCCGCCAAGGGCTTGTTTAAAGTAGATGACCCGGCGCGTATTGCAACCTGGCTTACCGAAGTTGCCAAGGCTGGCAATCAAGGCCCCATCGGGCAGGCGCATTTCGTTGAGCAAGTGGTCGCCCCGCTGATGGGCGGAGCTTACAAAGCATCGGAAGACGCGCCCTATATCGAGGATTGGTGCTGCGTCTCGGGCGGAGCCTTCATCGACGTGGTCATCGAGTCCATCTTCGGCGTTGAACCATCGCTCTATGGAGGGCTCAATGCCGCGCCGAAGCTCGCAGCTTTTGACGCCAACGCACGGCTCAACGGCGTGCACTACCAGGGCGGCGAGTATTCTGTATCCGCTGAAGGGGTCAAACGGCTGAGCTAAAGCCTTCTTCGATCGCTGAGAAAAATCGCAATGTGCTCCGCACATGGGTCTGCCAGTATTCCCAAGTGTGGCCTCCGTCGTTCTCCTCCCAGGTGTGCGCGATTCCCTGCTCAAGCAGCATCGCATGCAGGTTGCGATTTGAGTCGATCAGCGAGTCTTCCCGTCCGCAGTCAAATCGAATGGGCGGCAAAATCGCGCGGTTCGTTTTTGCCCAATGCGCGATCTCTGTATTCTCCCGGCCCGAAGTCCGATACTCATCGAGCATCTCGCCCACAAACGGCGCAAGGTCTTCAAGCCGCGTCACCGCTGAGTGCGCCGAAATGCCCTTCACCTTACTGGCGTACTTCATCCCCAGGCGCAAGGCTCCGTACCCGCCCATCGATAAGCCGGCAAGATAAAAGCGCTCCGTTCGCACCGTGGGAAACAATTCGCCCAGGCATTCCGGCACATCCTCGACAATCCACGCTTCGGCGTCGAACTCACGATGAGGAAGATAGGCCGTTCCATCTCCCCACAGACCATCGGACGGCATGGCAATCGCGAATGGTCGAATCTCGCCTGCCAACAGCATCGCCTGCGCCGTCTGCGGAGCGTTTCCCAGCGCCCACCAGTTCCAGTGGCTTCCGTATACGCCGTGCAGCAGGATGAGCAGCGGCAGTGGCTCGCGTTCGTACCCATTTGGGATGTACACAGTGATGTCGGCGCGGCCCTTCAGCGCCGGTGAATACATCGTGACGAACTGCACTCCATCGCGGTTCAGCGGCCCCGAGAGTGCCACATTGCGAAAGCGGCTCATCGCGCAGCTGGCTCCTGGGGCAACTGCGGCATCGGCATTCGAACCGTTCTAGGGAAATAGATATTGAGGTTCGTCGCCAGCTTCGACACGGCAAATGTGTTGCAGACGTAAGTGAAAACCAGATCGCCGTGCTCAAACTCCAGATGCTCCTTGCCTGCATAGCAAAAAGTGTCCTTGTCGTATCCGGGCTGAGTGGGATCCATCTCGGGCACGCTGTAGACCACCTGTCCGGCGCTCCACGGTCCAGTGGCCGAAGGCGCGCTCCGCAGCAGGATCTTGCTCGAGAAGGCGCTCGGGTCGAACATCACGGCCAGCCATCGCCCAAGCTCGGGATGATATCGAATCGACAACTCAGAAATTCCGGGCGTCATTACTGCTTGCGCATTGGCCGGGTCGAAACCCTTCGTCCACTGTCCATCGCGTGCGAAGTATTCGAGGTTGGCCTGCGGATCTCCCAACCCGCTCAGCGGAATCCGGGCAGCAATCAGCGACTTTGAATCCTGTTCATCGAGCGCAAAGATGTCTGCATTGTCCCCGTCAACCACGGTCGTAGCCGATGGATAGGCGTCGACGCCGTCCTGGACCAGCGGAAAGTAGTCAATCTTCCACTCCTGCGGATCGAGCCCCATCGACGAGATCCGCGCCAGGTCAGATCCGCATGTCTCGAATCCCATGGCCGACTTCGCATCGGTGGCGCGCACGCAGAGCAGCGTCACCCATACATCGGAGCCCACGCGAAAACCATCGAGAGCCCAGTACCAGGTGTGCGGATGCTGGGCGTGAAAAAAGTCCGCGGGCTTGCCCCGCGAATCGCGCCGAATCACATAGCGAATCTTCCAACGCCCCGCCTTGCAGGTGGAAATGCCGATGGTGTTCCGCACCATGACGGGGAGATTGCCAAGCACCACCCTGTGACTGCCGATGAGAGTATCCCCGAAAATCCAGAGATCGCGCCCATCTTCGAACGGAATCGAGTACGCCGCATCGGCTCCGAGCCATCCCTGCCGATGCCCCGTCTGTAACGGAAAACTCGGAGTACACGTCGCATTTGAACCGGCTGCCCGCGCGCAGGCGCATGGCAGAACAGTCAACAGCAACACCAGCAGACACACAGGGCCAGGCCTTCTCAACTTCATGGCCGCTAATACCATGCGATATGACAAACTAGATGATCGTTTAGGCCGCATAAGGAAGGATTACGATTGCCTTTTAATGAATATCATGCTCTCGCAGGTTCGTCCTACCCCAAACGATCGGCGAGGAGGAGGCAAGTGCGCCGACCTCACGTCAACTTCGGCAGATCGGTATTTTGGCGAAGGACCGGTGCCGTTGGCCTATTCGTATTCAGCATTGGCCCATGGGCCGCTAAGTTCGGGGCGCAAGTAGTGTGGTGCAGACGATAGACCGCTGCCAAACTGAAAAGCGAACGTCTTTGATTTGGTGGTCAGACCTTGCGACTGCGAGAGTTGGCTGCATTTGTCTCATTCTGGGAAGCGGACGATTCGAAGGTCCCCTGGAACATCTTTTGACGGACAACCCCTTTGGCCGACTTCCTGGCCCTGAACCGTTCCTTGCCTTGCGCCGTTTGAGCCATGCGGAGATGCTCCTCCATCAGTCTGCGCGCTTCCACCGGATCTTTTGCGCGAATAGCCCGGTAAATTCGCCTATGCATCTCCGCGGACTCGCGCAGATCGATCGAGTGCTCTACGGTCTTCCGGCGAAATTCATACAGCGCAGTAGTGACGGTCTCCATCAGCGCAGCCAGAATCGGATTGCCGGAAGCCTGCGCGACAATACGGTGGAAAAGTACGTCGTGGATTAGAAAATCGGCAGGACTTTCGACGAACGCAAAGATCTCGGCAACCTCTTCCGCCAACGCCGCGTGATGCTCTTCTTTACCGCGTTCCGCGGCGAGTGCGGCAAGGCTGCTTTCAAGAATTATGCGCGTTTCAAACATTTGCCAGGATTGAAATCCATGAAGCGCACCCATCAGGCCGAGCGATGCTTTGCTGAATTCTGCGGGACCATCGGAAACAAAAGTTCCGACGCCGTGCCGCACCTTCATGACCCCCATCGCCGCAAGGTAGCCTATTCCGGCCCGCACGCTGGCCCGGCTGATTTTCAGGGAACGCGCAAACTCACGCTCTGGAGGAATCTTGTCGCCGGGCTGCAGGGTGCCATCTTCAATGAGGGAGCGAATATGGTTTACGACATGCATCGTCCGCTGTGTATCCGGCAGATTGTTTACTGTCCGCGGCATAGATAACAGGTACCTTCTTGCAGTGTTCGGTTAAAAGGCAAGACGAGATTAAAACGTTCCAGAAACAACTCACTCAACTGCCCTGATATCGCAAGGGGCAGACGTATATACTTGTGGTCAGACCTCTTCAGTGGTCAGACCAGATTAGCATATCTGTATGGCCGGGACCACATTGGGCCCTTGAAATGGGAGAGAGTATGGAGAATTGCAGGTTAACGCTCGCCAAGTATTCCATCGGGACCGGGGACAGGTTTGCGCACCAGGCCACTGCGCAGTTACAAGCATGCCTTCAGGCTCTCAGTAACGGAGTCGAAGTAATCCCGGTGTGGAACAAGTCAAACCGCGAGCACACAATCATCGGGTCAACGCCCAGTTCAGTGCGTCAGGCTGCCGATGATGCCGTGAAAAAACTTGGTTGGAAGTTGCCGTATTTCTGCGATGCTGACCACATCACATTGCAGACGGTCGACAGATTCTTCCCATCGTGCGATTTTTTCACGATCGACGTTGCCGACTTTATCGGCCAGGCGGCCTCACCGGCCGAGGTCGATAGCTTTGTACAGCGGCACGCCGAGTTGCTCGGCCCCATCCGGTTGGAAGGAGCGGATGAGGCCTTCGAGGTAGCGCTGGAAGATCTTAAGCGATCTGCAGAGAAGTTTCTCCTGGCGGTGAGGAAGGCTGGCGGAGTCTATCGCAAAATCGAGAGCGCCAAGGGTGCCGGGAACTTCATCCCAGAGATCTCGATGGATGAGACTGACAGTGCGCAGAGTCCCGTCGAATTGCTGATCATCCTGGCGGCAATCGGTGACGAAGACATTCCAATTCAGACGATCGCCCCCAAATTCAGCGGCCGCTTCAACAAGGGCGTCGATTATAAAGGCTACGTGGCGCAATTCGAACGGGAGATGGAGCTCGACATGGCGGCGATCGGCTTGGCGGTCCGGCAATACGGTCTTCCCGCAAACCTCAAGTTGAGCATTCACTCCGGCAGCGACAAGTTCTCAATCTATCCGGCGATTCACGCCGCCATGAAGAAGTTTGATACCGGGGTGCACCTTAAGACCGCAGGAACTACGTGGCTGGAAGAGTTGACCGGGCTGGCCGAGTCGGGAGGCGAAGGATTGGCCCTGGCCAAGGAGATCTACAGCGAAGCACTCGCGCACCGCGACGAGTTATGCGCGCCGTACGCCAATGTCATCGACATCGACTCTTCCAATCTTCCTTCTGCCGATGAGGTTCGTGGTTGGTCATCAGAGCAATATACGTCTGCATTGCGCCATGTGACAGGGGCCGCAGCCTACAACAGCAACCTGCGCCAATTGCTGCATGTCGGTTTCAAGGTTGCGGCCAAGATGGGGCGCCGCTATCTTGACCTTCTTGCCGCCAATGAATCCGTAATTGCGAAAAATGTGACGACGAATCTCTTCGAGAGGCACATTGCTCCCGTTTTCCTGGGACGTGCCGGATAGACGCCGAACAGTGCAGATGCGTGAGGCGTGTTGCCGATGCGGTCGACTGCTTCTACGCGCTCATTCGAAGGCGGTCATCGGCCGTATGGTCCGGGAGCCCGATGCGCTGAAGCAGGTTTGATAATTTGGGCACGCCTGAAAATGCCTCGAATCTGGGGTCGGTCTTCAAGAAAACGAGCAGTGGGTCGCGTCGCTCGTACGCTTTGTTGAGGAACTCCAGCGTCTCCTGCTCCCTATTTAAGCAAGCAGATGCATGCGCCAGGAAAATGAACCTGGTGTACAGGACCTCGCGAGCCGCAAGCAAATCTTCGAAGAGATTTTCTGCCTTGTGGACCTGGCCCGCGAGCGCATAAATGGAGCAGGCCATGGACCTGAGCCCGATCGTGGACGCGCCAAGTTCTCTCGCCTTCTCGCAATGTCCAAGCGCAAGAGTATGTTCGCCTGTCTGCGCCAGGTTCATGCCCATCATAAGATGCACAAAGGCTGAAGAAGGGTCGAATTGGAGAACTCTCTGGGCGTACTCGATGGCCAGATCGTGGCGCCGGGCATAGTATGCCAGGTGCGCAAACCAAAGGCAGGTTTCAACAGAATGGGGATCGAGCTGAGGGACACGCGTCAATTCTTCAGTCAGGTCATCGTGCTTCCCGGTCACTAAACAGCATGCGGCTCGAATGAGTCGACCCCATGCGTCGCTGGGATTAAGGTCTAACGCAATCTTGCTATGTTTGTCCGCTTCGGGCCAGCACCGGTCGCCAAACAAATGATATCCGGAGGGGCTCAAAGGCGAACAAATCCCGCTGACGGCGCGCATCCTGCAAGTTACGGATATTTACGATGCGTTGACAATCGACCGGCCCTACCGGGCCGCCCTCCCGCCCGAAGAAGCATTTAAAACCATGCGCGAAGAAGTCAGGCGCGGATGGTGGGAGAGCTCGTTGGTAGACGAACTGGAGGCAATTGTGACCGGGCCGGAGATACCGTGGCCTGGACTGGAGGCCCCAAGTGGCTCCCCAAGTGGACTTTGATACGAAATGCAGGCGGCTTCGTCCGGGCAGATCGATGCCCTTCGGATTTATCTCATTAAATATTAGCTTTTCAGTAAATGCTGTTAGTTACTTTGATACCCTCTTTGACTTGCGCGAAAGGGTCATTGACAAAAACCACCAATCCGGTCAAATATCCTGTGTATTCTGTTTGTCTAACGTCGGTAGGACAAACGCGACAGGCAATAGCGGTAAACACCGCATTGTGAACGACGGCGATGTGCGAGGTTCGAAGCACGCATATTGCCCTTCTGTATCAGCAAGATCGCGTTCGGTCGACGCTCAGCGTGAGCCTTGGCCTGGACAGGTAAGTGCAGCAAAGGGTCCCCCGGGGCTCCCAGAACTGCGCAATCGGCTCCCCTGGTTCGTCACGCTCGAACCGCTGATTGCTTCAGTTCGATTGGAATCTGAAAAAAGTGCCGAGGTTTCGTCTTTACCGGCGTTGCCTCACCAGAGTTTTCAGAATAGTGACGGAGGACCCATGCTTAGCTCCGCAGCAGGCAAAGCTGCCATCCTGATTGCCGATGACGACGAATTAAACCGCGAACTTCTCTCAGAAATATTGATGGAAGAGAGATACAGCGTTGTTTGCGCCGAGGATGGCGACCAGGCGCTGGACGCGATTCAACGCAACCTGGTGGATCTTGCGTTGCTCGACGTGATGATGCCCGGAAAGACGGGTTACGACGTGTGCAGGGCGGTCAAGTCGCAGCCGGAGACAAGATTCATTCCTATCGTTCTGGTTACCGGATTGTCGCGTGTGGATGAGCGCATTCAAGGCATCACCTGCGGCGCAGACGATTTCCTGAGCAAGCCAGTTAACAGGCAGGAACTTTTGGCCCGCACGCGTTCTCTGCTGCGAATCAAGGAATTTACCGACGAGTTGGAGAATGCCGAGGCGGTCTTGTTCAGCCTGGCGCTGAGCATTGAAGCAAAGGATCCTTACACGCGGGGTCATTGCGACCGGCTTTCGAACTACTCAGCAGCTATGGCGGAACGCCTGGGGTTGCCCCAGGAACAGAGGGTTGCGTTGCGGCGGGCCGGAGTCGTCCACGACATCGGCAAGATTGCCGTGCCGGAGCATGTCCTGATCAAGAGCGGCCCGCTGACCGCTGACGAGTGGGTCATCATGAAGCAGCATCCGGTGATCGGCGAGCGAATATGCGCACCCCTGAAGTCGTTCCGCCTGGTATTGCCAATCATCCGCCATCATCACGAAAAGCTGGATGGGACCGGATATCCGGAGGGGCTCAGAGGCGATCAAATCCCGTTGACGGCGCGCATTCTGCAAGTAACAGACATTTACGATGCGTTGACGACCGATAGACCCTATCGGCCCGCGCTCCCGCAGGAAGAGGCACTTGACACCATGCGTGCGGAAGTCAAGCGGGGATGGTGGGAGAGCACCCTCGTAGACGAACTGGAGGCGCTGGTGACGGAGCCGAAGAGGCCGATTTTTGGAGCAGAGGTTCCAAATGGCCTTTGACGCGCTGGGCAGGGAGCGTGGTTCAAAAAGATCGAAGCAACTAGCACTTCAACAGCGGGGAGCCTGGGTTGCGGCTATCTTGCTGTGCTCCTTGATGGCGCAATGCCAGTGGGCTCGCGCAGCGGAGGACCCTGATAGCCAAAAACCCGCTCACGACTTGACCCAGTTGAGCCTGGAGCAGCTTGGAGACGTGAAAGTAACTACCGCATCCAAAGAGCCGGAAGAAGTCTGGCAGACACCCGCGGCAATTTATGTGATTACGCAGGAGGATATTCGCCGGTCGGGAGCTACGAGCATTCCAGAGATTCTGCGTCTTGCACCCGGGGTAGAAGTCGCCCGAATCGACTCCGACCACTGGGCGATCGGCGTGCAAGGATTTGGAGGCGAGTTTTCAAAGTCGCTTCTGGTGCTGATCGACGGCCGCAGCGTTTACTCGCCGCTGTTTGCCGGCGTCTATTGGCAGGTTCAGGACACAATGATTGAGGACATTGACCGCATTGAAGTGATTCGCGGCCCTGGGGGCACAATTTGGGGCGCCAATGCGGTCAACGGCATCATCAACATCATCACCAAAAATGCGAAAGATACTCACGGAACGCTGTCTCCATGGGGCGGTGGAAGCATCGACCAGGGAATTGGCGGGGTACGCTTTGGATCGACAAATGGCAAAGGTTTCAACTATCGGGTTTACGGCAAGGGATTTATTCGAGGACACGAGTTTCATCCCGACGGCGTGAATTTCGATGATTGGAGAATGGGCCAGGTTGGATTTCGCACGGATTGGTCAAACAATTCCCGCGATACCTTCAACGTGCAGGGCGACATGTACAAAGGACTCGATGGGGAAAGAGTGGAAGTATCGCTCTACTCTCCACCGTCAGCCGAAGTGATTAACAACCCGCCTCACAACACTTCGGGCGGCAATGTAATTGCGCAATGGCGGCACCAGCTCAGCGAGCATTCCGATATTGAAGGCAGAGGCTATTACGACCGCACCTCTCGATTCAGCCCGCAACTCGATGAAACGCGCAACACCTACGATCTCGATCTTCTCTACCATTTTGAGCCGGCGGCGCGTCAGGATGCGCTGCTGGGAGTGGGTGCTCGATGGAGCCACGACGACATTACGAATATCTTCCCCACGCTCACGTTTACGCCGCCGCAGGAAACGGACAGTATCTATAGCTGGTTTATTCAGGACCAGATCGGAATTATTCCCAGAAAGCTATCGCTGACCCTCGGTTCGAAATTCGAACACAACAACCGATCCGGATTTGAAATCCAGCCAAACGGCAGGCTGATGTGGACGCCGACCTCGCACCAGACAGTTTGGGGTGCAGTTACAAGAGCAGTGCGGACTCCCTCGCGTCTCGATCAGGATCTTCAGCTCACTGATTTTCTGGTGGTGGCGCCCCCGCCGATTTTTCTGCGCGTGGTGGGAAGCAAGAGCTTCAAATCGGAACATCTGCTCGGCACCGAAGTTGGTTATCGCGCGCTGGTCAGTCGCAATTTGTATCTGGATCTGTCTACATTCCGCAACGATTACAACGACCTGTATGGATATGGGCCGGGCAGCGAATATGTAGAGACCACGCCCGCGCCCGCACATATCATTCTTCAGGAACCACTTGCCAATGCCTTGAAGGGCGATACATCGGGGGGAGAGATAGCGCCTGACTGGAAGCCTGCAGAATGGCTTCAGCTTAAGGGCTCCTACTCTTACCTGCATCTGTATGTGCACGATAAGCCCGGCTTCGCAGACGATTCGAATACCGTCTCGGATAACGGCTCGAGCCCCCATCACCAGGCTATTCTTCAGGCCCTGTTCAACATTCCGGGAGGATTTGAGCTCGATCCGACTTATCGCTTTGTGAGCAGCCTGCCCGCTCAGAAGGTGGCGAATTACAACACCGGCGACGTTCGATTCGGCTGGCGTTCGCAGCACAGGTGGGAGATGTCTGTTGTAGGGCGGAACCTGATGCAGCCGCATCATGCCGAATTCGGGAGCGATGTTGACACCATTGTCGGAATCAAGAGAGATGTGTTTGCCACGATCAAGTGGACCATGTAACGCGGACCATCGATCATGAAGCCAGTAGGAGCCACATTTCGCTCGGTGCACTTTGCTCAAGCTCGCAAGCGGCAACGCCGCGGGAACCAGTTATTCCTGTCACTGATCGCAGCCGCAATGGGTGCGGTGTTTTTCTCCTCCAGCCTCAATGCTCAGCCCGCAACGGCCAGTGCGCATCAAGTCGAGGCCGCGTATATCTACAACTTCGGCAAGTTTGTTAAATGGCCGGCCAATGCCGCCGCCAACCAGAACAACTCGTTCACGATTTGCGTGCTCGGCGACGACCCATTCGACACCATTCTTCAGTCGACCCTGGCGGGCCAGTCGCTCAACGGCAGGCCTGTCAACGTAAGGAGCATCTCAAAGGCTCAGGACGCATCCGGTTGTCACATTCTGTTTATCAATGCGGCGCTGGAAAGCCATCTGCGGGCCATCCTCGCTGCACTCGACCAGTCTGCGGTGCTAACGGTCAGCGATATACCCGACTTCTCTAAGCGGGGAGGCATGATCGAGTTCGTTCCGCAAGGCGACAGGATTCGCTTTGCCATCAATCGCGGCAGCGCCGAAGACAACGGATTGATCCTGGCTTCCGATTTACTCAAGGTGGCAACGACAGTGATCGGAACCGGCCGGAATGGAGGCCAGTAATGCTCAAAATACGGCGATCGCCTATCGCACGAAAACTTACGTGGATGAATATGCTGGTCAGCGGAGTGGCGCTGTTGACTGCCTGCACGGCATTTATTTCATACGACGTGGTTACCTTTCGGGAATCCTCCGTACGAAATCTTTCGGTGCGGGCCCAGATTGTCGGATCGAATTCTGTTTCGGCGCTGCTGTTCAACGACCGGGATTCTGCGGAGAAGACCCTCGCGGCGCTGAAGGCTGACACACACATCGTTTTTGCTGCCATTTACACACCTTCAGGTCAAATGTTTGCCTCCTTTTCCCGCGCAAGCAACCAGCAGAACCCGGCGCTTGTTCCGATTCCCGCGGGCCAGGAAGAGACTCATTGGATCGCGAACAACGAGATTGTGCTGGAGCAATCAATCGTCTTCGACGGAAAGCAAAATGGGACCGTCTATATTCGGTCAAACACTGAGGCGATCGAGCAAAGGCTCAGGCTTTATGTCGAAATCAGCGTATTGGTCCTGCTGGCTTCGTTGCTGGCCGGCCTCGTGGTCTCAGGCGTATTCAGAAACGCGGTGGCGAAGCCCATCGTGCAACTTGCAGAAGCTGCCCAAGTCGTTTCGCGCGATAAGAGCTATTCTCTGCGTGTCCCTCCGCTTCACGGGCAAGGCGAAGTCAGCACGCTGATTGACGCATTCAATGAAATGATGGAGCAAATCGAGCAGAGCGAGGCCAGCCTGAAAAAAGCCCAGGATGAGTTGGAGCAACGGGTGGAAGAACGGACAGCGGAACTGGTTGCGGCACAGAAAGAGGTTCAAGCTTATTCTGAATCCGTTCTCCGCGCCAAAGACGATATAGAACGCGCAAGCAAATTCAAAGATCAGTTCCTGTCAACAATGAGCCATGAACTGCGCACTCCGCTGAACGCGGTTCTCGGTTTCTCTGAGTTGCTGGCCGACGACCGTTACGGCCCGCTCAATGACCGCCAGCAGCGCTATGTCAATCATATTCGCGTTAGTGGGCAACACCTTCTCCAACTCATCAACGACATTCTCGACCTTTCAAAGATTGAAGCGGGACGGCTTCAATTGACGCTTGAAGATGTTTCTGTCTATGTCTCGTTTGCCGAGGTCAGCGGCGCGTTGCAGCCTCTGGTGGATAAAAAGTCTCAGGTGTTACTGCAATCTGCTCCGCGAGATCTGGTGGTGCGGGCTGATGGTACGCGATTCAGGCAGATGCTGATGAACCTGCTCGGGAACGCAATTAAATTCACGCCGGAAGGCGGCAAGATTGAGCTAGCCGCGCGCGCGTCCGGTGACTTTATTCGCGTCGAGGTTCGCGATTCAGGGCCGGGAATTCCCGAAGAAGATCGACGGCGCATCTTCGAGGCTTTTCATCGGTTGAAGCAATCCGATAAGGCCGCGGAAGGAACCGGGCTGGGCCTGGCCATCACGCGCAGCCTGGTTGAACTTCACGGCGGCAATCTGGATCTGGAAAGCAAGGTGGGATCAGGCAGTTGCTTTTATTTCACTCTTCCTGCCGTTTCAACTCCGGACAAGAAAGAGGACCGCAAAGCCGAATCCGCCGCCAATTCATCGACCGCGGTGAAGGTGCTGGTAATCGAAGATGACCCGGCTGCTGCCGATCTGCTCGAGTCACAGTTGGCGTCTGCCGGCTACCAGGTAATGGTGTGCGACCAACCGCAGCAAGCCGTCGAGATGGCCGCCACATTGCAGCCGGCTGCCATGACGTTGGATATTGTGATGCTTCCCGTCAATGGCTGGGACATTCTGTCAAGCCTGAAGAGCGACCCTCGCACCGCCAGGATTCCGGTGGTTGTTGTCTCCGTAATGGATCAACGAGCTACGGGAGCCCTGCTCGGCGCGGATGAATACATTGTCAAGCCCGTCGATCGCACGATTCTGTTGGCCGCAATGGAACGATGCCTCAGCCTTGACCGAAATATCGATGAAGATAATGCGATCCTGGTGGTTGAGGACGATCCCGCTACGCGTGAGTTCATCTCAGAGCTGCTCAGGGGACGCGGGCAAATAGTGAGAACGGCGGCGGACGGCGCGCAAGCACGCGCCCTGGTGATGGCATCGTTACCTCGTCTCGTGATTCTCGATTTAATGCTGCCGAAGGTAAGCGGGTTGCAGTTGATAGCCGACTGGCGCGCTGATCCCCGCACCGCCGATCTGCCCATTCTCGTTTTGACGAACAAGGATCTTAACCAAAACGAGAAAGATTATCTCCGGAAGAATACTGAAGCCTGCTTCTCAAAGCAGGAGCAGTGGCTTGAAGCACTGACCAAGCAGATTAACCGGGCTGCACCGCCGATGATTGCAGGCAAACAATGAAGCAAATCATTCTGGTGGTCGAGGACAATCAACCCAGCCGCGAACTGCTTTCAGACTGGTTAGAGGTTGAAGGCTTTCAGGTGGTTGCGGCCGAGAATCTCGAGCAGGCTTTCGCGGCTTTCAAAGAACAGCCCGCCCCGAATGCGGTTTTGCTCGACGTGCAACTCGGTCTGGAGGACGGATTGTCTCTTGCGAAATGGGTTCGCGAAGATGAGCATTTTCGCAATACGCCGGTGATTGCGGTTACCGCTCATGCGATGGTGACCGATCAGGAACGCGTGATGCAGGCTGGTTGTAATGCAGTGGTATCAAAACCGATCGACTTCAAAGCGCTTCAGAAACAGCTTGCGGCCTGCCTGAATATTCTCGGAGAGGGCTGAGTGACCCGAGGTACAGTTTTTGCGTGGATCTGTGCGGTTTCTGCGCGGGATCTGTACGGTTTCTGTATGGAATCTGTGCGGAAATCCGGCGCCAAGTTGTTGATCCTGCTGGAGAGGATCACCGCTGCACAATTTCTGCGTGCTTTTTGAAGAAAACGAATTATCGTGGAATCGCCAGTCAGGGATTGGCCCACGCTGCGGGCGACGCTGGTGAGTGAGAAGCTGGTGCTGTTCATGATCCCTGACCGGCCCTTTCTTATCTGATCCTATCGAGTATTGTGCGACAAAGGCCGGTAATTGACCGCAGAGACTATAGGGCGCTAAACGATTTATTTCCAATGGATTAAGTTACGAGGCTCTTGACAAACCATTGGACTGGACCTCAAAAGTGAGACAAATTGTATCTTGACCGTTTGCAGCGAACGGAGGGAACTCCAGATGGGTCAGGGAACGAGGCGTCGAAAGTTCACGACGGAGTTCCGGGAGCCGGCATTTTAACGGGGAACTTTAACGGGGAACTCCGAGGCGGAGGGGTTTGGAGGTTCTGGAATCAAATCGGCCCAACCGGATAGAAGAGTCAAAGGAAGGTCGATCGTCCGTTCCGTTGGATTATTTCCGCTGACGACTTGGACGGCTACGCATGCACCGTCCTCAAATGGATCTGAAACCAGCTCGATGTGTTCGCCATACAGATTCACGTGTTTGCCCACGATGTAGCCAAGTTTCTTGATTCGTGCGCAGTTCTCTGCGGGCGTCCGAACACCAATGGGCTCGGGAATAGATGAAGACAAGGAACACCTCGGCCGTGAGGGGACTCTGGTGCCGGGGAATGTTCTCCTCGAATGGCCTGAATTCCTATTCTCTTCTAACAGAGAGTGAGGATGCTGAGCAGTCCGAGACACATCACGTTTGTTACCGCTCGGCTTGGCGCTCTGCCAGGTCGCCAATGAGGGGCAGCTTGATCCGCTTTCCGCCGAAGGCGCCAATGAACACGATGAGCCAGACGATGAAGAGGGCCAGAGCCACCAATTGCAACGCCGTCAGAGTAAGAAAGACGGTAGAAGGCACGATATGTTGCACGAGTCCGACCAGAATGTCGATGACCGCCCACGCAACGAAAAAGAAGATCGACTGCCAGGCGTGGAAGCGGACAAAGGCGTTCTTTCTGAAGGGCTCAACAATCAGCAAGACGATTGCCGGAATAATGGTAAGGTAGGCAATTCCGGCGGCGGCATTGTAAGAGAGGCCCGACGAATTCACATCGGGAGTTGCAGCAGCATTCACATCGGACATGGTCGCTCCTTTGGGGCGCGGACGCTCCATCGGAAGTTGAAGATGGTTCTGAGGCCGATAGAACTCCGACTGAATTGTCGGTCATTCGAAGGCAGCAAGCTGGTCAGGATTGCTCACACAGACTGAAATCGTTGCCGCGTACGCTTCCGGAGCGGAGGCTGTCTGCGCCTCCGCCAGCCGGCCGCGATCGGGACAAACGTGCCGCAAGAAGGTCTATCAGAAAAGGCCCAATAGATAGCAGATCAGCAAGATGAGAAGCACTGTGCCAAGTCCTATGCCTGCTCCTCCGCCGACGCCCCACCGGCCGTATCCGTAGTATCCGCCGCCGCCGCCGAAAACGAGCACCAGAATAATGATGATAATGATCAGCATCTTGCATCTCCTTCGCTCCGGCATCGCCGGGTTGTGTCAATTTCCAGATCGCGCATTGCGTCATTTCCGCGACGATTTCACAGACAAGCGTGCTGCTTAGACCTGCATCGATTGCGGCCCGTCTTTCGCAATCTCTTCAGTATGGTTGAGGGCTTCCACGGAGTATCCCAAAGCCTTCCTGGCCAGTTCCTGAGCGGACGCGTGATCGCCGGTGCTGTGCCCGAGGGCAGCGGCTGTATGCGCGTATGCCGCCCTGGTGTGGAGATCTGCTACTTGCGAGTCCTTGATTTGTGTCATTTTCTTCTCCCTGTCGCGACCAAGCCGTAACCGCGCATGAGCACAAAGCACCCGGCGGTGGACAGGAACATATTCCACAGGGGCGATCCGAGCTTGTGAACGCAGTTAACCAAGCTATTCATCTTCGTTTCAAGCTACTCGAACCAGATCGGAATGGATGTTCGCTTTTGCACGATGGAGAAGTTTATATGGATTGATGCGGAAAGGAAGAACGAACGCCAGGAGACGCAGCATCGCCGACGCCGTGGTAAACGATTAGGCGGTGCAGCGGTAAATGGCGATTGCTCGCGATTGCCGACGCCAGCGGGCGGACGCGATGGCGAGTGACTTAGGGGAATTGATGGCCGTGGGGAAGCAATGCCAGGTTGCCGCTAAGAACATAAATAGAGATGGCCGCTGCCATGAGAAGCGCACCTACCCAGAAGCGCCAGTCACGATGCATCCGCCGCCAGTAAGGGCCGGCGTCGGGCTCGCCGCCATCGCCGCTGTTTCCTTCATGGTTATGCTTGCTTCCGGTCATCTTGTCTCCTAAGTGCCAGAATGTATCTCTGCTTTTTCAGGAAATCAGATAGAGAGACCGCCAATTTTCTCTTGCTGACAGGTGGTTTTTCCGTAATGGATGATGGCGCGTTATCCTGTGTCTTGTTTTCATCGATCGCCAACAGGCCTTCGTCGCTCGAGACAGGGGCCCGGGCTGTTTCTTCATGTTGCTTCACATTCACTGGTGTTTGCTCCATTCGCTGGGACCATTTGGAGAGTCGTCGCCACGCAGGCCCTGGCGTGATGGATGCGATCTTTGCCTGAGCAGTTATCTCACAGCTCGGGCCTGAAGACTGCCATTTTGAAAGTTAGAGGGCGTCTCGCCTTGTCGCAGCGCGTTCTTGCCGGTTGTTACGCGAAGAAGTTCCTGGACAGAAGCGCAAACAAAGCGGGCGCATTTTATAGCCGAAGCACCGAGCAGCCGAAGCGCCGGGACCGGGCAACGCCCAAAGCCCGCGCGATGCGAGATTCGACCTGAATGTTACGAATGGCCCGTTACTTTGAAAAGATGGGTCGGTTCTTGTCGTAACTCTGTTCTTTTTTGGTGGATTTCTCAGCAGCTTTCTCAGCTATGAGGTCGATCTTCTTCTCTGCCGACACATCAGAGTTGGTTAACTCATCCAGTTGCTCTGCTTCCTGATTCTCGAATTGTTCGGTCATGATTAGGCATCTCCTGCTATCACCATGACACCTGGTTCCCTCAGTTGCTGGTCCGTTTTGCTCTCTTGATTCGGATGATGGGAACGCAGGAGAAAGAGGGGTGCGTCGAAGAAGACGGAGGGGTACGCTCTTGAAAACGTGGGTGGCCTCTAAATGGCGGCGTCGCTCCTGTTTTTGGACACAGATATAGAGCTAGTGCTTCAAGACTGGCTTAGGGCGGCACAATCTGAGTTGATCGGAGTGAAGAGGCCGATTGTTACCAGAGGTTCTGCCTTACCTTCGCTTTATGACGCAGCCGAGGAATACTCCAGCGGTGAGACCGACCGCGAACGTCGCCGCAACAGTCAGCCCGGGGTTGCGCCGCAGGCGGCGGGTTGTGTCATTCAAGAATTCTTTGGCCGCATCACTGCCCTGCCTGGCCGTGCGCGAAACAACATCCACGCCTTCACTGAACGCATCGGCGATCGCTCCAGTTGCGCAAGAAGCCTGGTGAGCTGATTCGGCGATGTGTTCAGCCGCTCTATCCACTGCACTTTGTGACATGAAACTCTCCTCTGCCCTTTGCGGGCCGGTCTTGATGAGTTCTCTATCCGCCCGAGGCCAGCTACTCGACCTGGGTATAGCCCGTGGCATCGAAGGTGGCGTCTGCCGGAATGAGGACGATGGAAACAACCTTTCCATCCTGAGTGCCGGTGTACACCTTAACGCGGGAAGAATCGATTCCCTTTTCGCCGACCAGATAAGCCTTTGTATTCACTGCGCGCTCACTGGCAAGTTTTGGGCCGTTCTTTTCGCCGCCGGCCGCGTTGCCAACAATGGCCAGAGTGGCGTTTGAGTTTTGTTGAAGGGTGAGCGCAACCTCATCCAGGCAAGCCTTCGCTTCGTTGTCAACGCGTACCGGACGCCGAGGGTCCCTATTGAACTGAACCGGGCACAGTTCGCTGGTGGTTGGCTTGGGCGCGACCACTGGAGCCTGAACCGTGACCGACGTTGTGCTGGAAGCGGTTTGCGCTTTGTCATCGGCCACATTGCACGTCACTGTGACAATTCCAATTGGTGCGCCTACCGTTGATAGTGTTGTGGTGGAACCGGCGCCGCTCAGAGTGCCCGCGTCGGAGCTAAAGCTGTAGGTCAAAGGCCGATTCTGCGGACTGACGCCGGTTGCCGTAATCGCAGAAGGATTGCCGGAGATGACAACCGAAGGATCGGCGGTGCAACTGATGGTTGGCGGTTGAAATGTCTCCACCACTGCCTTGACGACATACGGCGTGGTGCAATCCGCACTCTCGCCGGCCTTGTCGCCTTCAGTGACGTGGCCTTTCAGCGTGTACGTGCCGGGAGCTGCATTCGTGGTGTCGATGCTCGCCGTGCTTGTGGATCCAGACACCGTTCCGCCATCGACTGACCATGAGTAGACGGCCGTTTTGGCGGGGTCAAGATTGATGGCCGTGCCGGTGACGGCAATCGAGGCTCCGGAGAAAACGCTCGCCGGATTCACGAAGCAGGAATACGTTACGGGCGGCAGCTCGGCCACGTGCGGATTTCCGCCGAAGCGGAAGACGAGTCCGGCGGAAAGACGCATATCGTTCTGCGCTGCGGTCTCTCCCGTTGTGTAACTCGTGAACCTGGTCATCAGGTATTCGGCTTGAATGACGCGGATGGCGATATGATGGTGGACCCTGACGTCAAGGCCGCCACCAGCGGTGAAGCCAAACGCGCTCTGAGCGGGGAGAAGCGTGCAACCGGATGTGCAATTAGTGAGTGTTACCTGGTTGGCATGAACGCCTCCGAAGAGGACCTGGACGAATGGAGTAACTCTTTCGTTCTTTCTGAACGAAAGGCGCGGACCGATGAGATATGAGAAGGCAGCCACATTGGCATTGTTCACGTTGACTGTGGACGTATAGGCGCCGGTGAATCGCACTTGCGAGTTAGTGTAGGCGCCGAAGTCGGCAACCAGCCCGAGGTGACGATTGAAGTTAAACGCGATGGATGCGGTGCCGCCATTCATCCACACCAGACGGTTTCCGGCAGCCAGCGATGGCACTGCGCGCAGATAGGAGTAGCCCAGGAACAATTCAACTTTAGGCGAACCAACGTTGAGGCCCGCTGCATACGGCGAGGCCGCGGCCATCGAAAACGATGGCGCTGGAGCAGAGGCGATCGCATTCGGCAATTCGGCGTCGGAGGCGACGCTTGAGGCGACTGCCGAATCGCCCTTAACGCCGGCTGACGGCTTTGCCGTCTCCTCCGCACAGAGGCTGAACCCAGACATTAAGAAAATGGCACATGCTGCTGTCGCAATCATTTTTGTAGTCGATCTCATCGTCGCCTCCCGAACTGCGCGTCGCGATCATCAAGAATCTGAGCGCCGGGTTAACTCGACGCGAATAGAACTTGCAAAACAACCCATTGCCAGAACAAGGCTGAGACCGCCCTGGGGCGGTCTCAGCCAGCGCCTTACGGAGCAGGCACATTGATTACGGTGTTCACGATTGTGGTCGACGCACCCAACGCAATCAGTCTGCCGTTGATCGTCGTTATCGCGGCATTTCCGGCAGTTGAAACCGAGATTCCCGCCTGAGAGATGATGGTTCCCTCGAATGTTCCGCCTCCGGCGCCATTGATCGTCGCGGCGCTGCCCACCTGCCAATAGACGTTGCCGGCCTTTGCGCCGCCGGTCAGGATGACACTTTCGGTCGATGACGGCGTGCCTACAGTGAGATAGGTCCCCATCTGGAAAACCCAGGTCGCAGTGGGATCTCCGCCTGCGTCGAGAGTCAGATTTCCCGCCGTGATGTCATAGAACGTTGCGGATGTGTATGTGCCAGGCGCGAGGGTTCGATTGCCCAGCTCGTTGGTTGACAATATGGCGCCTGGAGGAAGGTTCATAAGGTTGTTGTAAGCGGTTTGAGCTTCGGCCAAGGCTTCAGTTGCGATGGTGTCTGTAGCGGCGTTTGCTTCATCGGGGCACGGGCCCAAAGGCGACGACCCCGGAGCGGTGTCGATGGTCCCATTCACCAGCCCCATATTGAGTGGCGTTACCGTATACGAGCATGGATAGACGCCGGCAATGGCGGGAACGCTCTCATCGTAGAATCCGGTGATCAGAGTCGAAGCGCCCGTGGTTCCGATATCCCCATTCACGACCGTTTCGATCCCCTGGTTGGTCATTCCGGCGGCGCCGCCAAAGCCGCCAAATAGCGAGATGGTTGGCCCAAGGACTGGCGGTGTAACCACAGCCGTGCCGGTGGTAAAGCTCCAGGGATTGGGAGCGCCGGTGTTCCCCAGCGGATTGCCGGCCAGATCCGTTGCTCCAGAGGTGATAGTCGCAATATAGGTAGTGCTCGCGGTCAGTGGGAGCAAGGGCGTGAAGGTTGCAATGAAGTTGATTGCATCGTAAGAAACCGTTCCAACGACCGCACCCCCTCCAGGCCCCGCAAGTGTGAAGGTATCCGTGGTGATGGTCGAGGGATCCATCGACTCAGTGAAAGTTGCACTGACTGCCTGGTTCAGAGGCACGCCTGCGGCTGCGTTTGCCGGGACTGTCGACACGATCTCCGGCGAAACAACGGCTTTAGCCGCTCCAGTCGTAAAGGTCCATACACAGTTGCCGGCGTTGCTGCCGCAAGCAATTCCACCATTCAGTGCAGTGCCGGCCAGATCCTGAGCCCCGGTGGTGACGGTGGCCGTAAACGTGGTGCTGGCCGCGAGGTTTGATGTGGGTGTGAACGTGAGCGAATTTCCAACCGCGGCGTAGGCAACCTGGCCTGACACTGGAGTGGCGCCTGGTCCTGTGAGAGTAAAGGTTGTCGAATTGATGGTGGCCGGGTTCATCGGTTCGCTGAACGTGGCGCTGACGATCTGATTGAGTGGCACGCCTGTGGCCAGGTCGGCGGGGATGGTCGAGATCACTGTCGGCGGCACTGCAATTGGGAGGGCCGCCGTGGTGAAGGTCCATACGTAGTTACCGGCCAGCCCGGTGCCTGCCAGGTCCTCAGCCCCCGTGGTAATTGTGGCCGTGTATTCGGTGGTGGGCGCAAGGCTTGCGGTTGGAGTGAACGTGGCTGTCGAGCCCGCTGCGACATAGGCAACAGTCCCGGTCACGGCAGTCCCGCTTTTCGTCGCTGTCAGCGTGAAGGTTGTTGTGTCGATCGAGGCCGGAGTCATCGCTTCGTTGAAGGTTGCGCTCAGCGCCTGGTTGATGGGCACGACCACGGCTCCGTCCACCGGCACGGTGGAGATAACCGTCGGCGGGGTTGCAGCCGGAGCTGTTTTAAACGTCCATGGAAAGTTGCTGGCCAGCGACACGCCCGAGAGATCCTGGGCTGCGGTGGTTATGGTGGCGGTAAAGACAGTGTTGGTGGCAAGATCGGCCGCAGGCGTAAACGTAACGACCGCGCCCGTGCAACCGATGGTGCCTGGTACGGGGGTGGTGCCGGGACCTGTGACTGTGAACGCTGCCGCGGGAAACGCCGGGCAGTTCATGGGCTCACTAAAGGTCGCGCTGAGCACCTGGTTAACCGGTACGCCCGTGGTTGTGTTCGCAGGGACCGTGGAAATCACGGTAAGAGCCGGAAAGACCTGGGCTGCCGTCGTAAAGGACCACACGTAGGGGTCGATCAGTCCAGCGCCGCCAGGGCTTGAAACTCCAGTGGTGATAGTGGCCGTATACGTTGTTCCGTATGCGAGAACGGCGGACGGCGTGAAGGTGGCTGTTGTGCCGCTGTACGAGACGGCTCCAGCGACGGCAGTCCCGCCCGGCCCGGTCAGAGTAAAAGTCGAGGTGGTGATTGAGGCTGGGTTCATCGCCATGCTGAAGGTCGCGGTGACGGTGGTACTGATGACGACACCGGTAGCACCCTGAGTGGGAGTTACAGATATAACGCCTGGGATGGTTACTGTCTCTTGACCGCAACCGGCGATGAAGAAGACCGACAGAGCCGCCAGTAAGCAAGTAA
>Ga0182016_10000233_pt1 | contig 69061 bp, 51 predicted proteins | sample 712S2MmetaG_FD_120491 | JGI IMG/M metagenome (GOLD analysis project Ga0182016, IMG submission 120491) | Permafrost microbial communities from Stordalen Mire, Sweden - 712S2M metaG | ecosystem: Environmental > Terrestrial > Soil > Wetlands > Permafrost | place: Sweden: Stordalen | collected...
ACCTCCAGCTCCTCTCCCTCTACCAGCACCGCATCCAGAACCGCGTCACTAAGAACAAGAAGATGCTCGACGACCTCCAGCAGCAGCGCCAGGCCGCCCTCCAGCGCGCCGCCGAAGAGGTCGCCCTCCTCACCCAACTCGCTGCCAGTAAAGGAGAAACCTACGACATCGAGCGCGATTACCCGCGCCAGGCCCTCCCCCCGCAATTTGATTTTTCAATCCCCGAAATCGCTCGCCTCGCCACCCACCTGACCCGCCTCGCCGAAGCTAAGGAGCTCCTCCAAGCGACCCCAAGGCCCCTCCGTAAGGCCGCCTAAGGCCGCCGGAGTACGTGGTTTCGCAATTACGCTTGCGCACTTTCGACGCGTGTGCCACAACTCCCTTTACGGCCGGGGCTCCGGCTCGGGGCGCGACCCATCACGCGCGCGAATACTCAGCTCGCGGAATTTCGAGGTTATGTAGCCTGTCGCCGAAAGAGTCGAAACCAGCCATACTACGCCGGCCAGGAACACCATCGCCATCAGCCAGCGCAGCGCGACCGCCAAAAACGCGGCGCTCAACACCGGCCACTCGAAGGGAAATTGGCGCAGCCTGCCGGCGCGGTCGGCCATCCAGTGCCACCCGGTATGTGCCACCAGCGCCGACAGAACGATGGCGCCCATTCGCTCCGCCACCGCGTAGCGGAAAAACGCCTCCAGCAGCGGGATCAGCAGCAGCAGCACCAGAAGCTGCCCCAGTTCCACTCCTATATTGAAGGACAGCAGCGACGTCAGCAGGTGCGCGCCGGCGAATTGCATGGTCCGGCGCAGAGCGAACGAAAAGCCAAAGCCGTGAACCAGCCCGAACCCGAAAGCCATCATCCAGCGCCGCCGCGGGGCCTTGCCTTCCTTCACGATGTTTTCCAGCGCCATGTATACGATGGAAACCGCGATCAGCGTTTCGATCAGCGGCGGAAACCATAAAGCGTCCGGCGCCAGGTTGTAAGCCGAGGCGATGAGCGTAATCGAGTGCGCCACGGTGAAGGCCGTCACCACGGGAATGAGCGCGCGCAGGCGCCGCAGAGGGATCACCAGGCAAAACAGGAACAGCAGGTGGTCGGTGCCGTCCAGGATGTGAAAGAAGCCCAGTTCGACGAACCGCAGCGCGGCCTGGTGCCAGCGCGGATCGAGACGCACCAGTCCCGGATCGCCCTCGAACTCGAAGGCGCGAACCACCCCCGAGGGCGGCAGAAACCGCAGCACGGTCTCGACCCGCAGGCCCAGGTGCGACACGCGCGGGTGGATCGAAAACTCCGACCGCTCGGACCGAATCGGATATTCGAACAGCACGTCGAGCATCGCCTGGTTCCAGACGACGTCGAGCGAATCCGGCAGGCGGGCGCCGGTAACGTGCGCCAGCGCCTCGTCATACGATGCGAACGACCGGTCGGATTCGAGCGACACGCGCGCGGCAGCCAGCCGTGGCGCCGGCAGGCGGCGATCGCCTTCGAAGATTTCGAGCGGATCGGCGATCCAAACTGCGGCTCCGTCGCGCAGGGAGGCGTCCATCCGCGCCAGATCCAGATAGAGGCGACCCCGCAGCGGAAATTCGACGTCGCGCATGGCCTGAAGCGGCGCCCGCACCAGCAGCCGCAGCCGCGTGCCCTCCGGTTTGAGGAACACCTGCAGCGTCACGTCATTGGGTATGTCGTGGGCGGCCGCGAATTGCGGCAGCGCCAGCAACAGCACGGCCGGAGGCAGGATTGATTTGCGAGGCATGGCCCCTTTGAACCCGAATCGTGTATAGTAGCTTACATTAAAACGAACGGAGGTTTGGCGTGCGGCGTAACGTATCGATTGGCATGAGTTGGGTCGCGCTTCTGGCGGCGCTCGGAACCGGTTCTGCGGTGCTCACCCGGATGGCCCGAGTCGAGGCCGCGGGCGTGCAGGCGCCCAGGTTTGAAGTCGACCCCTTGTGGCCCAAGCCGCTGCCCAATCACTGGCTGATGGGGATGACCATCGGTGTCGCCGTGGATGCCCACGATCACGTCTGGGTCATCCATCGGGGCGCTTCGCTCGAGCCGAAGGAAGTCTACGCCACCGCCAACCCTCCCGCGGCGGAGTGTTGCGCGCCCGCCCCGCCGGTGCTCGAGTTCGATCAGGCGGGCAACCTGCTCCGTCACTGGGGCGGGCCCGGCAACGGCTATGACTGGCCGGATTCGAACCACGGCATCACCATCGATTACAAAGGCAACGTCTGGATCGGCGGAAACGGAGCCGGAAGTAACCAGGTACTGAAATTCACTCAGGACGGCAAATTCCTGATGCAGATCGGCCACCCCAAGTCGAGCCAGGGCAGCAACGACATCCGGAACCTCAACCGCCCGGCCAAAACTTTTGTCGACCCGCTCAGCAATGAGCTGTATGTGGCCGATGGCTACGGCAATCGCCGCGTCATTGTGTACGACGCCGAAACCGGCCAATACAAGCGGCACTGGGGCGCCTACGGCCACCAGCCCGACGATACCAATTTGGGGCCCTACGACCCCGATGCGCCGCCCGCCCAGCAGTTCCGCAACCCGGTGCACTGCGCCGAACTCTCCCACGATGGCCTTTTGTACGTCTGCGACCGCACCAACGACCGAATCCAGGTATTCAAGAAGGACGGCACGTTCGTCAAAGAAGCCTTCATCGCCAAAAACACGCGCGGCGACGGCTCGGTGTTCGACATCGCCTTCTCCAAGGATCCGGAGCAGAAATACATCTACCTGGCGGATGGGTCGAACCAGAAAGTTTACGTGATTCTGCGCGAAACGCTGGAGATTCTGACCAGCTTCGGCGACGGCGGACGCCAACCGGGCGAATTCTACGCCGTCCACAGCATCGCCACCGATTCCAAGGGCAATATCTACACCACGGAAACCTACCGCGGCCAGCGCGTGCAGAAGTTCGTTTATATGGGTCTGGCCGCGGTTACCAAAAAAGACCAGGGCGTGGTGTGGCCCACCCGAAGGTGAATTCAGGCCACGCCGGCTTTGCGCATCACCGCGAGCCCGCTATCGAGCCCCAGCCGGGCCCCCTCCTCGGGTGACATGTCTTTGGGAATGCGGCCGATGGGCTCGGGGCTGACGCCGCCTTCATAACCGATCTTCTTGAGGGTCTGAAAAAACTCCACCAGGGGGATCACGCCCTCCCCGGGCAGCACGCGCTGGTTGTCGCGCACCTGATCGGCGGGCAACTTGAGGCAGTCGGAAAGGTGTACGTGAACGATCCGCGACTTGCCCGCTGCGACGATATCGCCCGTGGTTGCGCCGGCGTGGTACCAATGCCACACGTCCAGCAACAGCCCGATGTTGGGACCGCACTCCTTGGCAAACTCCAGCGCCTCGTCCATGCGCCAGATGAACTCGTGGGGCTGGGCGGTGCGGAAGTGCAAGGGTCCCAGGAATTCAAGACCCAGATGGACATTCGCACCGAGCAGAATAGCGGAAATCTCAGTCAAACGGTCCTTCAGCAGTTTCCGCAATTCCGCCTTCGGCGTCTGGCTGGCCGGCGGTAAAACGGTCAGCATGCGCGGGCAGTCGATCGCGGCCGCGAACTTGGCCGCTTCCTCCAACCCCGCCATGCCTTGCCGGTACGTCTCCTCGTCTCTGGTGTATGCCACCGGCAGGCCGCAGTTGGAGGCTTTGATCCGCAGCTCGGAAAAAAGCCCGCGGGTGGCATCGGTCCCCTCTTTCATGGCCGCGGCCAGATTCACGTCCACGCCCCCGTATCCCGTCTTGGCCGCCAGGCGCGCGAATTCCGGCCAGCCGACCTTCCCCCCGGTCAGAGAGCCGTTCAGCGACAGGTACATGCCGGACGTGCCTCCCCGCGCGCGGTCTCTCATGCCGAGCGCCGCGCCAAGGACAAGCGACGACCGGATCAGATCGCGCCTGCCAACCTGCTCATGCCAGAATGCCATTTGAGCCTCCTTGCGCAGTGTACAACTTCCAGGCGGCAACCGCTCCCTCATGGTCGCGGCTCGGTTCAGGTAGGCGAGAGTCCAACCGAGCCGCGACCGTGAGGGAGCGGTTGCCGGACCATAACATGAGCCCTAAACCAAGTCCTCGTATTCGTTCCGGTCTTCGGCGACCGCCTCCGCATGGGTAGCCATGGCTCAACTCACCGCTTCGCCGGCCTTGGGAGCGTAGCTTTCCCTGATCATGAGCAGGTAAGAAAGTACACCGACCAGCAGTACGACCAGGATCGCTACCATCGGAGCGTCGTAGCTGCCGGTCTTTTGCAACAGCCAGCCAGTGAGGATCGGAGCGGCGATGCCGGCCAGACTGCACGAGCAGTTCTGAATCCCGGAAATCCGTCCAATGGCCGCGCCCGGGATTAGCGTTTGAGTGAGCGCCCAGTAGTTGGCCGTCGCCAATCCCAGCCCGGAGAGCGAGACCACCGCGAACAGCAGCGCTGTATCGAGCGAAGTGGCTCGCGCGCCGATCAGTTCCGTGCAGGCGATGGAAAAACCGGCGATGGTGAAGCACTTTCGAACAGTCACCGCGCTATATCCACGCCCTATCAACCGGTCCGCCGCCCATCCCGCCAGGGTTGCCACGATGGCCATGCCGCCGAAACTGAAAAAGACGAACAGACCCATCTTACTAAGACTGAGATGACGCCTTTCCATGAAATAAGCCGGCATCCAGGTCATACAGAAGTAGACGAAGTACATGTAACAGAACGACGCGATGACAGTGCCCCAAGTCACTGGACTCGCCATGATCCGGCCGAACGGGATGGGCCTTCCGCCCTCTTTCTTCACGGCCACCCGCTCGAGTTGCCGATCGTCGTTGCGGACAAGTAACAGCCAGGGTGCCAGCCATATCATGCCGCCCAGTCCGACCAGCACGAACATCAGCCGCCAGTCGTACATGCCGATCAGCCAGGCGGCCAGCGGCGTTCCGATAGCCGGCCCGATCTTGGTGCCCGTCATGTAGAGGCCGACCGCCAGGCCGCGTTCTTTCTCGGCGAAGTGGTACCGTATCCAGCGATAACTCGCCGGGGCCACCACCGCCTGTCCGGCGCCCAAAAGAACCTGCACCAGGATCAATTGCGGAATCGACCGCGTCAGGGCCGTACTCGCCGACGCCAGGCACCAAATCGCAAAGCCCACGAAATAGGGAAACTTGACGCCGTAACGGTCTACCACAAAGCCGGCCGGTATCTGAAGCACGGCGTAGGTCCAGAAGAACGCCGAGTTCAGCATCCCCCGATCCGTGTGGGTTAGATGAAAGGTCCTGATGAACTCCGGCAGCGCCAGGGGAACCGACAAGGCGGAGCGCGACACATAGGCGATGATCATGCCGAGGCTCAGCACCCCGATGATCATCCAGCGCACCTGCGGAGCTTCACCTCCGGTAGATTTCAGTGGGGTAATTGTGCTGGTCATAGAGTAGCTATTTCACTTAGTCGATCTGCTGGCCGCCTCCGGTTCGTTCCTTTCTAGGCGCGCTGGCAGCCTGAATGCGCCGCCAGCCTCCATGATTATGACAGTCTTGAGCGATAAATTCCACGCCAGGATGGTCGCTCGACCCGCCTATCGCGTCCACGCGGTTGCCACAGAAGCGCTGCCTTTCGTCGGGCCTTGAAGCGCTGCACCGTTCGAATGCGAACTCCGCCCAACGGGTCGAAAAACGATCCGTCAGCTCATCTGGTCCACCGCCTGAATCAGCGCGCGGATATAGCCGAAGCAGAAGGCAAAAGACTGCTGTCCGCCGGGATCGCCGGGAGCTTGCGGCACGTGGTCGGGCATCAGCATTCCGGAATAGTCGACCTCTTTGTAAACCTGGATAGCCTTTACGAAGTCGACATCACCCTCATCCGGGTATACCTCGACGAACTCGTCGCGGTGGCCGCGGATATTGCGGAAATGAACATTGAAGATCTTCTTCCGCGAACCGAAATACCGGATCACGTCAAAAATCTCCTTGCCGGGGTCCTGGAGCATCTCCGATACCGTGCCCTGGCAGAAGTTGAGCCCGTGATAGGGACTTTCCTTGATGGAGAGGAACTTTTTCAGGCCGTCTACTGTCCCGAGCACGCGGTCAACGCCCTGATAACCTTCCGGCGGCACTCCTGGGTCTTGCGGGTGGCACGCCATACGGACCTTATACTCGTCCGCGACCGGGATGACGCGATCGAGGAAGTAGGTGATGCGCTCCCAAAACCTATCGGCAGTCACGCGGCCCGCTCGCGTGAGCGGCGTCTCGGGATGGGCGGTCTTAAGACTCCACGCGCTGTACGTGGCGTCGCCGCGGCCGGGCACGCGGCCGGTACGAAGCACGCCCAGAATGCTCATGTTGTACTTAATGCCCGGTATCCCGGCCGCGGCGCAATTCTTGATCATAGTCTGCATCGCCTCGATATCACGGTCCCGTTCGGGACTTTCCGCCAGCATGATCGCCGGATGCCGTTCGCGATCGATATGGCTCGATGCGAAAAACGGCGGTGTAACGAGGTCGTAGCTGATTCCGTTCTTTTCCGCCACATCGCGGGCCTGTTTGAGTTCGTCCACGGTGGCGTACAGCCGCCCCTCCGCAATGGGCGGCGGTCCGCCGACATTCTTGAGGCCATAGCGGGCCAAACTCTTCAAACGCGCGTCGTTTAGCCCTGTCTCGGTTCCGAGCTTCATGAGAGCGCGCTTAGCTGGCGCGGCGGACGCGGCGTCGGTTGTCAGGCCACTGGAAAGCGCCGCGGCGCCGGAAGACGAAATAAACTGCCTTCGATTCATGATTGAACCTCGTACATTATTTCGGTTGTCGGAATTGCGCCCAGTTAGTCCAGCACCTGCCTGATTTCAGGAAAAACCGAATAGTTTTTGGGACGTGAGGCCGCGTACCTTAGCCCGTTCCGGCTCTGGCGCGAAGTCAAACATCGCGTCAAATAGCTGTTCGGCCCGGTCAAACTCCGCCATACTGTACCCTAATTCTCCCCAAATCATCCGATCGGGTCCGAACGCCTCGTAGACCCGCTTCACCAGAGGCTTCGCGTCCGAATGAGGAAATGGCTGCTTTGACGCCGAGGTGGCGCCCGTACCCGAGAATTTCATATACACTCGCGGAGACTCCGCCAGCCTGAGGACCTGCTCATACTCCGCGGAAGTCCCCTGCCCCGGGCGAGCCAGGTGATCGAGAATAACGGGCATCTCGCGAAACTTAGCCGCCAGTTCCCCGATTTGTGGCGCATGGTAGGGAATCAGTTGCACCTGGATGGCGAGCCCCAGTTCGTGTGCGGCGCGCCAACTCACCACCATCTGCGGATCTCTCAGATCCCGGTCCCGGATCGCACCGGTTGCCGTGGAAGGGGTCCCCGCCGGGTGAACTTCATGGATCCTCAGGGCCACAATCCGTCCTGCATTCCTTCGGACCAGCGCCTCGAGACGCTTCGGTGTTTGCGGGTCGATTGGATCGAAGAGGCACGTGGCCTTAAAGAATCCGCTGGAAGGCTCGCGGGTCAAGCAGTATTCCAGGTAGCGATGATCATCCTGATAAGGCTCCGGGTGAACGATAACCGCATGATCGAGCCTGACCTCCCGGGCGAATTTCACGTAGTCTTCCACCGGCGCGGGACGGGGCTTGTAAGCTGCGCTGTTGTACGGGAACCGGTCCGGATCGTTGGCGAACAGGTGAACATGCGATTCGATCAATATCCCTTGAGGGCGCGCAGCCCGCGCCCAGGGAGCCAGAACCGTGCCCGCCATCCACTCTCGTCGGGAAATCATACGCCCGTCAGAAACCCAACCGCAGACCAAATCGAAGCATTCGCTGATCGATGCCTTCGCGGCCGGTTCCTTGCGTGGCGGTGATTATCATGAAAGCGGAGGTGCCGGCGCTTCCGCTTGGAGCCGCGAAACTGGGGTGGTTGGTGGTGTTGAATGATTCGGCGCGGAACTGCAGCGAGAATTTCTCGTGGATGAAAAATTCACGGAAAACGGACAAATTAAGGACATGCGTACCTGGGCTATCGAGCACCAGCCAACCGGCAGTGCCGAATCGGACTTGGGTGACTTGGGCGAATGCATTCGGATTGTAGTACGGATGCCCCGTGCCGATGCCTCCGGGCTCGGCCACGTTGGGAAGAATCTGATCCGCCCGTTGCGTGCTGCCCGGCGCGTTGACTGACGTACCCGGCGCGGTAACGTTGAATGGCGCACCCGAATACAGGCTGAGCAAGCCATTGACTCGCCAGCCACCGAGCAGCTTCGAGGCAATGCCAGTCTTGGCGAACATCTTAGTGCGGCCGAACGGCAACTCGGCGACACTCTCGATCTCCATATTGTGAGTGTGATCGAGGTCGGTGCGAGCGTAGTTGAGAAAGTTATAGCCTGGCGCCTGGATTAGCGGGGCTCCGTCGCCATTGTCGTTCCCCGCAACGCCCATGGCCTTTGAAAACGTGTAGTTGACGCCCACTTGATAACCGGACGCGAAATTGCGCTGGAGGCGGGATTGTAACGCGTCGTACTTGTAAGTCCCCAACCCCGTGATCTGATTTGTGTACGCCGTGCGGCCGTACAATATGTTTAGCGGCTCGCTGGCGATGCCACCGCCCACCGTCCCGGCGTTGCGATCCACGTTGGCCAACTGGTCTACCGCGCGTGTCCCCACATAGCCGGCTTGCGCCGTCCACCCGTGGCCCAACTTCGTCTGCGTAGTGAAGTTCCACGACTGAACGTACCCTCGCTTGAACTGGTCAGGAATGATCGTGTTGACTGCAATGGCTCCAGGGATGGGAATGATTCCATTGCCCCAGGACGGTTCCACTACAGGAGGAATGCCACTCTGGAAAGAGCTGGCCGGAACATACCCGTTTGGGCCGTTGAATATCAAGGTTATCATCTCCGGATAGTTCACCCGAAACGGTCGGAGAAGGTTGTACGGATCATTGGCCATACCGTAGCCGGCGCGGATCACCAGCCTGTCGGAAACGCGATAGGCGATACCGGCGCGCGGCGTGAACAATTTCTTGCTCATACTGATTCCGCAGTTTTTCGGAAGCAAGTCGTAACCGCAGATATCCATCTCATTGTTACCGAAATCGTATAGCTCGACACCACGGTTGGCGCGCGTGGGGAACGGAAAGTACTCCCATCGCAGCCCGTAATTAACGGTCAGCTTTGGGGTCGCCTGCCACTGGTCCTGCACATAAGCGCCGTATTGCCAACTGCGCAGCGTGTACCCGTTGGAAGCGTCAGGTGCAAGGTAGCTCGTGCCCACGCTATCGACGGCGCCGACCAGGAAGGACGCGAAGGCGTTATACTCGCTCGTCTTTGCTCCCGGCGTCGAGGTTTCACCCACCGCGAACCCGAATCCGCCCTGAGCGCCGTATACAGTGCCGCCCGCTCCAGAAGTGAATTGAGCCTGCAACTCGTTGAGATCCTGCCTGAAAATGCTCCCTCCAAAGCGAACGGAATGGGATCCGTGTATCCAGCCGACGTTGAAGACCTCCTCGTACTCCGGGTCACTGAGCAAATTCGGTTGATAATTGGTGGGTGCGCCGATCGCGGCGAAGTTGGCGATGGTGATCTGCGGCCAACCACCCTCGAACCAGCGCGTGCCATTGGTTCCGGGAAGGCGGAGGACGTTGAGGCCGATGTCCTCGTTCAGGTCCGGCTGCCGGCTGTCGGCCACCGCACGCGTGTAGCCGAAATAGGTATCCAAGACAACCGTGGGACTCACGATGTAAGTGGCGGCGCCCGTGATACTGGTGGTGTGTCCAGTCGCTGTGCCCCCCTGGCCGCCGACAGGCGGAAGGGGCGCGCCGCCGAGTGCGTCACCGAAGGTCTGACCATTCTCCGTCGAAAAGTGCATGTAGCTGTAACGAAGGAACGTTGACAATTTCGGTGTGGCGTTCCAGTTCACCTTGGTGTCAACGGTGTGGCGGTCCAGGTAAAACGGGCCGGTTGCGTAGTAGTTATTCTGGTCTCCATTGTTATAGGTGGGACTGGGCCACAACGGCAGAATCTGCTGCACAGCGTAAGGCATGCGTGACAAAGGGATCTGGCCGTTGGGAAACACCGTACGGCCGGTGCCGTCGGAATTGCCGCTAAACGGATCGTAGATCGGCGTAGGCGAAGCGCTGAGGTTACCAGCGATCATGGCGGGCGTGGGGATCGAGACGGTTCCGTAGCCTAAACTATGCCAAAGATAACCTTCGTAGCTGCCAAAATAGAATAGCTTGTCTTTTACAATTGGCCCTCCGAGCGTTCCACCGAACTGATTTTCGACGAGCTTAGCGTTGCCCTGGCTCGACGGAAGAAAGAAGGAACGCGCCTCAAGCGCATTGCCGTCGTAGTACTCGAATGCCGATCCGTGGAGCGCATTCGTGCCGCTCTTGACCTGCACGTGGATTACGGCCCCGCCGGCCAGCCCGTTCTCCGCGGTGAAGGCGGCCGTAACCACATTGACCGACTCGATGGCTTCCAGCGCCGGGATATAGGCGACGGCATTGGGCCGCCAAATGTTCGTGCTACTGGCTCCATCAATGCGTGTGACAACCCCCTCGCCGTTCGTTCCGTTCACGTTGAACAGGAGTGCTCGCGTAGGGTTTCCCGGAATGGAAACCTGGCTGGCCGGTGGTTGGAAGCCCGGTAGCATCACAAACATACTCTGGTAGTTTCTACCGGGAGCAACGGGGAGATTTTCAAGAGGCGTGGAGTTAAGGTCATCGTGCACATCGGCGGTATCAGTCTGCAACGTGGCGGCGTTGGCCGCAACAGTCACGGCTTGCGAAAGCTGCCCCAACTCAAGTTGAAAATCGGCGCGGCTTACACTGTTTACAGCGATGTTAACTCCCGATCGCACCGCCGAACGAAAGCCGCCCTTCTCCACTTTGACTTCATAAGCAGCCGGCGGAAGCGCCAGGAAGGAAAAGGCGCCCGTGTCGCTGGTCGTCGTGCTGCGAGTCTGGTTGGTTTCAATGTCGCGAATTGTGACTGTAGCTCCCGGGACGGCGGCTTGAGACACGTCCCTGACATCGCCTACCATCGACCCGGAAACGGCCTGAGCATAGGCGGGCAAAACAGACGCACCAGAGAATGCGAATGTGGATACCACCAGGGCGGCAATCGGACGAAAGTGTACGTTGCGTTTGATCGACATAGATACTCCTAACCCTCAGATCCGCGAAATCAACCGAGCGTCCAGGGCTTCCGATATGGTTTGGACAGAAGTTGGTTAGCCTCTCTATCGCCGATCACTTCCTCTTTCTCGGAATCCCATCGCAGCGTGCGTCCGAGTTTAGTCGCGATGTTGGCAAGGTGACACATCACGACAGTGCGATGACCTTCTTCGACATCCGCTATGGGCAACTTTCTGCTTTTCACGCTATCTAAGAAATTGCGCGCGTGAGGGAAGCCCGATGCGGTGTCGCTGAGGGGCTGCATGGCCGGCGTTTGTCGGTCCTCTCCGTCCCCGGTCCAGATTTGAGGGGTCACCCAGTAGCCTTGCCTCGTCAGCACCATACTCCCTTTGGTGCCGTGAAATTCCAAAAGAGGTTTTACTCGCGTATCACCTTGCGGGTAACGGATCGCTTCGAAGCCGCCGATTTCGCAACCTGTCCAAGTTACGACGCAGCCTGGAAAGCTGTAAATGGCTTGTTGGACGTCGGGTGTTTGCCCACCGTCCTTTAGTTCGTAACGGCCGCCGAAGGCTGCAACGGCTGTCGGTGCTTTGGCATCGAGCGCCCATCTGGCGATGTCGAGGCTATGGGCACCCCAATTCGTCATCTGTCCCCCTGAGTAATCCCAGAACCAGCGCCAGTTATAAGCGAAGCGGAGCGGATCGAAGGGCACGTAGGGCGCGGGCCCCAGCCAGAGATCCCAATCCAGCGCGTCCGTTAAGCCGGATTTCAATTCCCTGGGCTTGAAGCCCGGCATGATGTTTCTCGTCCAGTTTGCGCTGATACTGTGAACCGCGCCCAACGTACCATCCTGGATGAGCCTTATGGCTCTGGTATAGTGTTCCCCGGAGCGCTGCTGCGCGCCCACCTGCACAATCCGGTTGTGTTTGCGGGCGGTATCCACCATAACCCGGCCTTCGTGGAGAGTCAGGGACAGAGGCTTCTCCACGTAAACGTCCTTGCCTGCCTTACAGGCCATTACAGTCAGGAGCGCGTGCCAATGATCGGGAGTGGCGACGATGACTGCGTCGATGTCGTTGCGATCGAGCAGGCGGCGAAAGTCTTTGAACTGGGCAACCTTTTCTTTACACATCTGGGCCGCCCGCTCGCGAAAGGGATCGTACACGTCGCAAACCGCGACCGGCTCGACGTCGGGCTGCGCCAGAAAACTCCGCCAGTCGCCGGTGCCCATGCCGCCACATCCAATGATCCCAACTCTGATTCGGTCATTGGCACCGAGAACTCGGGACGAACTCATGCCCAGGCAGGCACCCGCCGCCAAGGTTCTCGCAAATAGGCGTCTGCTTGGCAGACTCAAGAGACCTCCTCAGGCCCCCGGCGCCGCGCCAGTGCCGCGCCGCTAATTTGGCAGCACTTCGTAGAGGAGGTTATAACAAGCGAAATAGGCTGTCAAGCAAAATGATGTCAGATGTCGCCGCAAAATGAGAATATCGTCACGGCAGCGGCCATGCATCCATCGTACGGCTGTTCTGGCCGTGAGAAAGGCATGGAATCGTACACATGCCGTATTCTGCTGACATACACTCCGCGTCCAGGACTCATTTGACGAGACCGGAAGCCCGTTGCTTCGATTGTGCCGCCAACTTCTCAGCGCCGCGGGCGAGAATTCCAACGTCGCTGCCGACAGCCACAAAGGTGAAACCGGATTCTAAGTATCGCGCCGCTTCGTCGGGATCGGAGGTCAGGATGCCCGCCGCTTTGCCCGCGGCGCGAATGCGGGCACAGCCGTCGCCAATGGCGGTCTGAACCTCCGGATGGCGCGGATTGGCGAGATGGCCGAAATCCGCCGCGAGGTCGCTCGGCCCGATGAAAATCCCATCCACGCCCTCCACCGAGGCGATGGCCTCGATTTCGCCGAGAGCCGTACGCGTCTCTACCTGGACCAGCACGCAGGTGCTCTCGTGGGCCGTGCGATGATAGTCGGCGACCCTGCCGTAGCGATTCGCCCGCGGCGCCACCGCCACGCCCCGGATGCCGCGCGGAGGATAGCGGGTGGCCGCGACCGCGCGCCGCGCCTCTTCGCCGTTCTGCACGAACGGAACCAGAAGCGACCGCGCACCCACGTCCAGAATGCGCTTGATCAGCACGGCGTCGTTCCAGGCACACCGCACCACCGGCTCCGCGGTCCCGTTCGACATAGCTTGCAACTGGGATAATAGCCCCGGAATTTCGTTGGGAGCATGCTCGGTATCGATGACGATCCAGTCGAAACCGGCGCCCGCAATAATTTCGGAGGCGATATTACTGCAAAGAGCACTCCACAACCCGATCTGCGGCTGGCCGGCGCCGAGCGCGGCTTTGAACAGATTCGGAGGCAGGGAGGCGGGAGCGTAAGCCATCGGTCTCCTCTCCAGCGTCAAATTTTGCAATCGTACCAAGGCTGTACCGGAGTACCGCGTCCGGAAAGCCATAGGTACCCCGGCGGATCGATGTGGAAACACATCGATGCGCTTTCCTTCTCAGCCATCATACAACGCCAGGTGGTTCGTTACCATGGTCCGAGTCGAGGAGGGCGCTTAACCGATCCCAGGAAGTTATTTCCCGTCGACCGGAGGGTGTGAAAGAATCGTCTGGCAGGCGGTACCGCCCATAGGCGCTAACTTAACGTGGCGCACGCACTCCTGCGTGCCGCGTCGAGACTTTCTCGACGCCTGCGCTCGGACTGGTGCGACGTGTGATTAAGGGCTCAGAATCGCAGCCCCGAGAGGGAGTCTCCCAATCGAACCAAAGCGCGTCGAGACGAGTCTCGACGCGGCACGCAAAAGTGCGTGCGCCACGTTGGGGCTAAGTTAGCGCCTATAGGCGGAACCGCCTGCCCCACCAAAGGACCGTCAGCCGCCGGGCTGCCAGAAGCCCGGAATCGAGCATTGGCAATCCGGGCAGGCGCCGTCGGCGGTCAATCGATTCCGGAGGACCACGAAGCCGCGCCGTTCCACTACGAGCGCCCGGCAATTCGGACAGTTCGTATTTTCGAGTTCACCTACGCCCGGAAGGTTCCCGGCGTAAACGTAGCGGAGTCCGGCCGCGCGCCCGATCGTAGCGGCGCGCTCCAGCATGGCAGCGGTGGTATTGCCCGGCCCGGTCATCTTGTAATCGGCGTGGAACGCGGTGACGTGCCAGGGGATGTCCGGAGAGATGCCGGCCAGGAAACCCGCCAGCGCTTCCAGTTCGGCCTGCGAGTCGTTGAACCCCGGCACCACCAGGGTGACGACTTCCAGCCAGAACCCCATGCGGTGGATTCGCGCAATCGAATCGAGGACCGGTTCGAGACGCCCGCCCAACTCGCGATAGCGCCGGCGATCGAAGCTCTTCAGATCCACCTTGTAGAGATCCACCCAGGGGCGCAGGTACTCGAGCGCCTGGGGAGTGGCGTTTCCGTTGGATACGTATCCGGTGGCGAGGCCGGCCTGGCGGGCTTCGCGGAAGACGGCCACCGCCCATTCGCTCGATATCAGCGGCTCGTTGTAAGTGCTGACGATCGACGAGGCGTTCCGCCGCAGCCCCAGACTGACAATTTCGGCCGGCTCGATCTCACGGAAATCCAGCGTCGAGCCCGGCTCGCGCAACGCCTGCGAACTCACCCAGTTCTGGCAGTAGCCGCAATGCAAGTCGCAGCCGAGCATGCCGAAACTGAGCGCGCGTGTTCCCGGCAGGGCGTGGAAAAACGGCTTCTTTTCAATCGGATCGCACGCGAGGGCGTTGACGTAGCCGTAGGGAACCAGCAACTTGCCGCCGCGATTGAACCGGACTTTGCAGACACCGGCAAACCCGGAAGAGATCGGGCAGCAGTGGCCGCAGGCGTAGCAACGAACGCGGTCCCCCTCCAGCGGTTCGTACAAATCGCCTTCGCGGGTGTGCCAAGCGAGCTGTTCGGCCAGCGCCATGCTCGCGATCCACTTTCATTCTAGCCCGGATGTAGCGAGGAGGTTGTCGGAGGATTCCGACCGTCGCCGATTGCCACCAGCCTGTCAAAGGCTACGGAACAGCGCGGCGAGGAAGTTGAACACAATAATAATGGGATCGTCGGTCATGCGGGATTATCTCCTTTCTCCCAAGAAACAGGGCGGGGGCCGGTTCGATTCCGTAAACGGTGGCCCACTGTCGAGCACGTATCCATGACGAGTTAAGGATCGGCGGGACGTGCGTCGGACTTTATGCCCCTGTTGGAACAGCCCGCCCCGGATGGGCAGCGTAGCCGGGAGGCATCTCCGCGTTCCGGAGCACGGCAGGCAATGCGAGAGAAGCACCGGGATGAGTCCCGGCGTGGCAGACTAAAAGTCCGCTCCACGAAGAAGTCGTTGCGGCCACTTTTATGTCGCGCAGGCTGTCCGCCATGGCTACGGGTAACGGGTCTGAAAATCCTCTACACTATGTAGTGATCCCCGTCAGATTCCAAGGGGAGCCGTCTACCAGAGAAGGGAAAAGGCTATGAGTCTCAGCCAACTGGCAAGATCGATTTCCGAATCGCCGACGCTGAAGCTGAACGAAACGGCGGCGCTGCTGCGTGAAAAGGGCGAACCGGTCATCCACCTGGGCGGGGGGGAACCGAGGAGCAAGGCGCCGGTGGACGCGATTGTGAGCTGCGCGGCGCTGCTCGCTACCGGCGAGGTGCGGTACACCCCGGCCGACGGAATTCCGGCGCTCAAGAAGGCCATCATCCGCTACACCGAGGAACACTACGGGCGCCTCGCGGCCGCGGGGAACGTGATCGCTTCAAGCGGGGCCAAGCAGGCCATCATGGTGCTGTTGCACGCCATCCTCGACCCCAAGCAGGAAGTCGTCTTTCCGGTTCCCTACTGGGTGAGCTATCCGGAGATGGTGAAGCTGGCGGGCGGCGTGCCGGTCCCGGTGGCGGCGTCGGGCGGCGGCTTCGAGCCGACGGTGGAGGAGATTGCCGAGGCCGTAGGCCCGTACACAAAGGCGATCATCCTCAACAGTCCGAACAATCCCTCTGGGGTGGTGTACTCGGACGAGTTCGTGGCGGGCGTGGTGGAGCTGTGCGAGAAACGGAACCTCTACCTGATCATGGACGACACCTACAATCGCCTGGTCTTCGACGGCCGCGCGGCGGCGAACTGCTACCACTTCAGCAAGGTGCACAACCTGGACAGCTCCAAGCTGGTGGTGGTGAATTGCGTGTCGAAGATGTACGCCATGACGGGGTTCCGCATCGGCTGGGCCATCGGAAACCGGGAAGTAATCCGCGCCATGGCGAACATCCAGTCGCAGGAGACTTCCGGGCCGGCGGCGCCGTCGCAGTGGGCGGCGGTGGGCGCGCTGAACGGGGTGCAGTCGTCCATCGAAAGTTTGCGGCTGACGCTCGAAAACAACCGCAACGTGATGGTGAACCGGCTGTCGGCCATCGACGGGGTGAAAGTGACTAAGCCGGCAGGCACCTTTTACTGCTTCCCGGATTTCAGCGCCTACGAGAAGGATTCGCAGAAGCTATCCCGGTTGCTGCTCGACAAGGTGCGGGTGGTGACGGTGCCGGGGCGCGAGTTCGGCATGGAGGGGCACCTGCGGCTGAGTTTCTGCGGCGGCACGCGGGAGGTGACCGAAGGCATCGAGCGCATTCGTTGGGCGATCGACCCGACGGCGCCCAATGAAATGTTCCTGGGCGACCGCAAGCTGGTGAGGGACTGGCGATGAATCCTTATCTCGATCTGCCGTCTCCGGCGCAGCCGGAAGCCGGCCAACTGGCGAGCGTTTACGGGTTGCAGAACCACGGGCTGACGAACCTGCACCGCGTCTACTGGAACCTGCCGACGGCGTCGCTGTACGAAGAGGTGGTGTTCCGCGGCGAAGCGCGCGTCTCCCACCTGGGGCCGGTGGTGGTGACCACGGGCAAGCACACCGCGCGGGCGGCGGCCGATAAGTTCATCGTCCGCGAGCATTCCACCGAGAACCGCATCTGGTGGGGGGAATACAACCGTCCGTTCAGCGCGGAAAAATTCAGCGGGTTGCTTACCCGCATCCAGGGTTTCCTGCAGGGCCGCGACGTGTTCGTGCAGGATTGCTACGCGGGCGCCGACCCGCGCTACCGCATGCCGATCCGCATCGTCACCGAGAAGGCGTGGCACAGCCTGTTCGCGCGCAATATGTTCATGAAGATCCGCCGCAGCGAAGAGCTGAAGCACCACGTGCCGGAGTTCACGGTGATCGCGGTGCCGTCTTTTCAGGCTTCGCCGATCATGGACGGCACCCGCACCGAGACGTTTATCATCATCCATTTCGCCCAGCGGCTGGCCATTATCGGCGGCTCAGAGTACGGCGGCGAGATCAAGAAGACGGTGTTCACGGTACTGAATTTCCTGCTGCCGCTCGAGGGCGTGCTGCCCATGCATTGCTCGGCGAACGTGGGGCCGGATGGCGATGCGGCGCTGTTTTTCGGGCTCTCGGGCACCGGCAAGACCACCCTTTCGGCGGACCCCTCGCGGCAACTGGTGGGCGACGACGAACACGGCTGGAGCGAGGACGGCGTATTCAATTTCGAAGACGGCTGCTACGCCAAGGTGATCCGGCTGTCGCCGGAGGCGGAGCCGCAGATCCACGCCTGCACGCGGCGTTTCGGGACGATCCTGGAGAACGTGGTGCTGGATCCGCTCTCGCGGCGCCTGGATCTCAACGACGATGCCCTGACGGAGAACACCCGCGGGGCGTACCCCCTGGATTACATCGAGAATTATCTGCCGCCCAAAATGGCGGGGCATCCGCGCAACGTGGTGTTCCTGACGTGCGATGCCAGCGGGGTGATGCCGCCCATCGCGCGCCTTTCGCCGGAGCAGGCGATTTACCATTTCATTTCGGGGTACACCAGCAAAATCGCGGGCACCGAAATCGGGCTGGGCGCGGAGCCGGAGATCACCTTCAGCACCTGCTTCGGCGGCCCGTTCATGGTGCACCATCCCTATCGATACGCGGAAATGCTGAAATCCCGGCTGCTGCGGCACGGTTCCACCTGCTGGCTGGTGAACACGGGCTGGACGGGCGGGCCGTTCGGAGTGGGCAAGCGGATCAGCATCCGCTACACCCGCGCGCTGTTGAACGCGGCCCTGGCGGGAAGGTTGAACGGCGTCGAATTTCGCCAGGACCCGGTGTTCCGCTTCGAGGTGCCGGTGGAATGCGCGGACGTGCCAGCCCAGATTCTGGACCCGGCGGCGGCGTGGCCCAGCCGCGAGGCCTACGCGCGCAAATACGCCACCCTGGCCGCGCGCTTCGTGCAGAACTTCAAACTCTTCGGCGAGGAGTGCCCCGAGGAAGTGCGGGAGGGCGGGCCGAAGGTTGCCATCGCCGAGGGGTGAGGCTCGGCCGGCCGGGTACCGAATGCTGGAGTAAGAGCCGCGACCAGAGGCGCGGGCCGTTCCCGTTGCACCGCAGCCTATGCGAGAAAGCACCGGGATGAGTCCTGGCGCCCGACCGGCCAGGGGGCCGGTCCCACAGCGGCTGCCCTACTTCCCGATACAGAACGTGGAAAAGATGCGATTCAGAATATCGTCGGCGGTGGTGGCGCCGGTGATGGCGTCGATCGGGTGCAGGGCGGCGTAGAGTTCGACGAGCACCATTTCATGCGGAATCCGAGCTTCGACCGCGCATTGCGCTGTCGCCAGGTGAATGCCGGACTCCAGCAGCAGGCGCTCGTGGCGCAGGCTGGTGATGAAGCCGGTCTGGTTTTCCATCGCGCCGGCTGGCAGCACGGCATCGAGAATGGCTTGGCGGAGTTGCTCGATGCCTTCGCCGGTGAGGGCGGAAACGGCAATGGCATCTTCGATATCCACTCGTCCCAGATCGCATTTATTGCCGGCCACGAGCGTGCGCCCCCCGTCCCGCGCGCGGCGGACAATCTCGCGGTCTTCTTGATCGAGCGGGCGCGAGACATCCACCACCACCAGGGCCAGATCGGCATCGGCCAGGGCTTCGAAGCTGCGCTCGATACCAAGAGATTCGACGGTTTCCTTCGATTCCCGAATCCCCGCCGTATCTACCAGTTTCACCGGGAATCCGCCAATCGAAGCGGTTTCGGAAATGGCGTCCCGAGTGGTTCCGGGAATGTCGGTGACGATGGCGCGATCCTGTTCCAGCAGGCGGTTGAACAGGCTGCTCTTGCCGACGTTGGGCCGGCCGACGATGGCGAGAGTCAGCCCCGAGCGCACCAGGCCGCCGTAGGCGAAACTCGCCACCAGCTTGACCACGCCCGTCTGAATCGGCTCCAGGCGCGCGAGGATCTGGTCCGCCGAGGCCACGCTGACGTCGTCCTCGGCGAAATCGATGCCGGCCTCGAGCAAGGCAATCAGTTCCAGCAGCTTTTCTTTCACCGGTGCCAGACGCCGCGATACGGAGCCGGCGGCCTGCTCGGCCGCCACGCGAGCCTGATAAAGTGTAGTCGCTTCGATCAGGTCGCGGACGGCCTCAGCCTGGGGCAAATCGATGCGGCCGTTGAGGAAGGCGCGCAAGGTGAACTCGCCGGGTTCGGCCAGCCGCGCGCCGGCCTCTAGCGCTCGCGCCACGGCATGCCGCAAAACGACCGGCGCGCCGTGGCAGGAGATTTCCACCACGTCTTCGGCGGTATAGGAGCGCGGCGCTTCGAAGTATGTCGCCACCACCTGGTCCACCGCGTGGCCGGAGCCGTCCGGCAACTCCGCCATGCGCGCGCGCCAGGATCGCCAGGAGCCGGCGGTGGGGAACCGCAGCACGGCTTCGGCGATGCGGCGCGCCTCGCGGCCGGAGAGGCGCACAACGCCCAGCCCGCCCGGCCCCGGCGGAGTGGAAATGGCGACGATGGTATCGTGGGTGGACACTTGTCTCACCTAATTGTGGCGCGCGCACTCTTGCGTGCCGCGTCGAGACTCGTCTCGACGCCGACGCTCGACCGGGCCACGTCCGGTGAATTGAAGACGAGGCGGTTTTGCCAAAAGAGGTTGAGCCATTCCAACAAGAGCGGGCGTCGAGATGAGTCTCGACGCGGCACGCACGAGTGCGTGCGCCACGTTTCTACCGCCGGGGACCCCGCCTGGGTGGGCCGGAATCGCGGCGGCGCCCTTCGCCATGCGCGCCGCGGGGGCGGGTATCGCGGCCATGGCGGCCGTCTCCGCCGCGCGGTACGAAAGCGGTGGGTGGCGGCTCCGGCAGGCTGGCCATGCCGGCGGGGTACACCACCACCTGGCGGGACGGGCCGGAGCCCTGGCTTTCGCTGCGAATTGTGGTATCGTTGCGCAACGCCAGGTGGATCACGCGCCGCTCGCGGCTGTTCATGGGATTAAAGCGAAATGGCGTGCCGGTGCGCTTCACCTTTTCGGCCGCCGCCGTGGCGCTTAGCCGCAACTCCTCAATGCGCAGCAGGCGATAGTCGTTGGCGTCGAACGATAGCCGCGAATGGTCTTCCGACGGCATGCGCAGCATTTCCATGGTGACGTGTTCCAGGGCCAGCAGCAGCTCGGCGCGATTGGCCAGCAGGGCATCCACGTCGGCGCCGGTGAACTTCACCAGCACGTCGGGCGTTTCCACGTCGTCCTCGCCGGGCCGCGCGTCCGCGATCGAGAATTCGAGATCGAACCCGCCGCCTGCAAACACCGTTCGCAAGAACTCTTCGATGCGTGGGGCTATGGAGGACGCGGTATACTTTCTCTCTGTCACTGGCTATTTCCTGCCGTTCTTTTTCTTGGGAGGCTCAACGCTGCGAGCCGCTTCCAGGGCGGCTTCGGTGTGGTTGAAGAACCATTGCTGGCCCATATTCACGAGATTGCTGGTCAAGTAGTATAGCACCAGGCCGCTCGGCAGATTATAGAACATGGCGCCGAAAATCAGCGGCATCATCATCATCATGTTCTTCTGATTGGGATCGACGTTCGCCTGCGGGGTCATCTTCTGCATCCAGAACTGGCTGGCGATCATGATGATGGGCAGGAACTTGATGGCCAGGTGTTCGGGCTGGGAGAGATCCGTCACCCACAGCCAGGTGGCGCCGCGCATTTCCACCGAAACCGAAAAGACCTTATAGAAAGCGATGAAGAACGGAATCTGGATCAGCATCGGGAAACAGCCGCCCATGGGATTCACGCCATACTTTTTATACAGGCCCATCACCTCCTGGTTCTGATCGGCCTTTTTCGGATCGCGCATGCCCACGTTCTTGTACTTGGCGTTGATGGCGTCGATCTGCGGTTTGAGCGCCTGCATTTTCCGCATGGACTTCATATTGGAAAGCCGCAGCGGGAACAGGATGGAATTCAGGACGACGGTGACCACCACGATCGACCATCCGAAATTATGAAGGAAGGCGTGGTTCGCCCAGTTCACCACCAGGAATAGCGGCTTGGCCACCACCCCCAGCCAGCCGAAATCCACCACCTGCTCGAGTTTGGGATCGATACCCTTGAGCAGGTCGTAGTCTTTGGGACCGACGAACACGCGAAAACGATTCGTCTCTCCGTCGCCCACCGCCGCGCCGGCGAACGGAACTTTCTTGGCCTCGAACGGCGTCGCCACGACATCGGATAACGTGACCGCCTCGACGCTGGAAGTCTGTTCGGGCAGGACCACTATGGCGAAGTACTTGTCGCTTAGACTGAGAAAGGAAAAATCCCCGTGCGCGACGATGGGGCCGTTCTTCGCGCTGCCCGGAGTCACCAGCTTCTGCTGCGCCAGATCGTAATACGCGGTCGACTCGGTGACGGCGGGGGCGCCCAGGGTCAGATCGCCGAATCCGCCGCGCCAGTCGATCAGGTGCGGGAGCGGCTGTCCATCGACGGAAACTTCGGTGGCAACCTCCAGCAGGTAGCTGTTCTTGCGAAAGTGGAATACCTTGCGGACGCTGGTGTGGCCATCGGAGAAGGCGTAGGTCACACCCAGCCCGTCGGCGTCCGGCGTTTGCGTGTAGTACGCCCAATTGACCTTGGCCGAGGGCTGCTGGCTGGTGAAGTAGAGCGAGAAGGGATATTCCAGGCCGGCGGCGGTGTTGACCAGGTCGAGCGGCTTGTCGTCGTTCCCCTTATATCTCTTGAGCACCCAGTCGTGCACGGTGGCGCCCTGGTTGCTGAATACGACGTGGAACAGGTTGGTATCCACCACGAACGGAGGCGCCGGTTGCTGCGGCGTGGCGCCCGGCGCCGGAACGGAAGCTGCTCGGGGCGCTGCCATGGCCGGCTTCTCCGCCGCGGGTACCACCGGTTGAGCCGGCGCGGACGCAGCCGGTGCGGATGCCGCCGGCAGTGGCGCGGGCGCGGAGACCGCCGGGGCGGCGGGCGGCGGCCCAAACATTTTGAGGAAATACGGCGTGACCAGCATCACCACGCCCATCAGGATGAACGCCAGGAGAAGCCGAAGTTCCATCGACATCTCTTTCGGCGGCGTCTGGTCCGATTCTCTCGCCGGCGGGCTCTTTTCCAAATCTGCCATGCTTAGTATTCGTTTCTCGCAATCATGTTTGCACCTTCGGCAACCGCTCCCTTACGGCCGCGGCTGGGAGTTGTCATCGCACCGGGTCGTACCCACCCTGGTGAAAGGGATGGCACCGGACCAGCCGGCACACCCCCATCCACGCGCCTTTCGCAACGCCATAACGCACCACCGCCTCGCGCATATAAACCGAACAGGTCGGATAAAACCGGCAAGCCGAAGGGAGGAGCGGGGAAATCCAGTACTTATACGTATCGAGCAGCCAGGCTACGCCCCGCCGCAGCGGCGGAAGAGCCGCTCCACTTCCGCGCAAATCTCCACAAACGGAGCCTGAAACGCTTTGCGCCGGGGGTTGATGACGATGGACCACTGTGGATTCAACCGTTCCAGGTGGAGGCGCACAGCTTCGCGGACGCGCCGGCGAATGCGGTTGCGGACCACAGCCTTGGCAACCTTGCGGGGCACGGTGAAGCCCACGCGAGGACCGTCCGCCGCCTCGCCGCGCAGGCAGAAAGCCGCGAAAAGCGAATTCGAGTGGCGAATTCCCTGGTCGTAGATCCTCCGGAAATCTTGCGATCGCAACAGGCGGACACGTTTCGGAAATGCGTTCGGGCCGGGCACGGCCCTTGGCTACCTCTCGGAACTGACGGTGAGTTTCTTCCGCCCGCGGGCGCGGCGGCGGGCAAGCACTGCGCGGCCATTCTTGGTTTCCATCCGGCTCAGAAACCCGTGCGTCTTCGCGCGGTGCCGGTTATTCGGTTGAAAGGTACGTTTCGGCATTTTAACTCAAGCTCTCATTATAAGGGAAGCGGCGGATGTCGGCAAACCGGGCTCGGAGTCCGAACAGTCGGCTTGCGGAAGGAGTTGGCTCCTCTATGACTATATCATATTCTATATCAGTGGTTTGTAGGCATGGATGGGTTCGTTTGGGCACGGCGATTTGGGGCAGGATTTGTGCATTATTGTGCATCTTCGGGCGAAACCCTGGTCGTGGAACACGCCGAGAGAACGCCGGTGGAGAATCGACGGGAGCATTTCAGCGATCGGCGGGAGCGGGAACAAGTTCGCTGAATATTGCGTCATATCCCAAGTCGGGGCCGGAGAATGGAGTCGCGGTTCCACGATCTACCCTTTGGTTGCGTCTTCCCGTGTAGTTAGCGCCGACAGTGAAAGGAATGAACGGTCGTCCGATAATTCCACAGCCGCTTTCTCGTCTTATCCCTATACGCGATTTCATGCATAAAAGGGTAAAGGCATTGTGCTTCGGGGCCGATATCTTGCCCAAGGGCAGAGCGATTGTGACAAAGAGCATTCCGATCTTGATTCTCGGCAGCCTGGCGGGCGCAATTAGACGGATCGGATTTGCTGCCATTTTTGTGGTTCCGGCGTCGTCATATCAAAAGTCATGAAGCGGCTCAATCGTTGCCCCTTACGTTCGTTACACACATTTTGCGTAGAGAACATGCGGGGCGGGGCATACTTGGGGTCGGCGGGCGAAGACCGAAAAAAAGACAGGCCGGGAGGCCTGTCCCTGTCCCACTACGATCATGCGGATAAAGTCACTACCGGTCATTGATCTCCGGAGGGCCTGGCGCGGGCTGCTTCTGGCTTGCCTTTTGGCGGCTTCGGCCTTGGCCACCGAGCACCACGGCGCTGTGCTGTTCGGCGGCATGCCAGTGCCCGGCGCCATGGTGACGGCCACCAAAGACGACAAGCGGCTGGTTGCGATTACCGACGACCGGGGCGCGTATTCGTTTCCCGACCTGGCCGACGGCGTCTGGACCATACGCGTGGAGATGCTCTGTTTCGAAACGATCGCCCGCGAAGTCGCCATCGAGGCGGGTGCGCCGCCGCCGACGTGGGAATTGAAGTTATTGCCTCCCGGCCAGCTCCATGCGCTGGAACAGCAGGCCGCGGCGCCCCAGACGGCGACGCCGGCCACACCGGCCGGGCCAGTCGCCGCTGCCGCCGACGGCGCCAAGTCCGCCAAAGGGAACGGCAAGAACGCCCAGCCCGCGGCGCCGGCGCAGAACGGTTTTCAGCGCACCGACCTGAAGGCTTCCGCCGATGCCGGTTCGATTGCGGCCGAGGCGCCGACTTCGGGTGAAGCGCAGAGCTCGGGCGACGCCTTTACGGTCAACGGCAGCATGAATAACGGCGCCGCGTCTCCATATGCCCAATCGGCGGCATTCGGTAACGGCCGCAAGGGGCCGCGATCCATGTACCAGGCGCAACTCAGCGTGACGGCGGATAATTCCGCGCTCGACGCCCGGACTTTTTCGGTCAATGGGCAGGCCACGCCCAAGACCGCCTACAACCAGCTCAGCGGCGCAGCTTCGGTTTCGGGTCCGCTGCTGATTCCGCACGTGATTCCGCCCAGCCGCCAGCCGGCATTTTTCTTCCTGAGCTATCAGTGGATTCGCCAGCGCAATTCCACCATCTCGCCCAACCTGGTGCCCACCGAAAGCGAGCGCGGCGGAGATTTTTCGCAGGCGGCGAGCGCGCTGGGCGTGCCGCTCACCATTTACGATCCCAAAACCGGGGCGCCGTTTCCCGGCAATGTCATTCCCCAGACCCGCATCAGCCCGCAGGCGCAAGCTCTGCTGGCCTATTACCCGTTGCCCAATTTCGCGTCCAGCACTTACAACTATCAGGTGCCGACTCCCAGCACCACCAGCCAGGACGGAGTGCAAGCGCGCCTGGGTAAGGCGCTGAGCATGAAAAACCAGTTCAACGGCAATTTCGCCTGGCAGCATACCAATTCCGGTTCCACCAACGCTTTCGAGTTTCTCGATAACACCCATCAGAGCAGCCTGGATGTCTCGCCCAACTGGAACCACCGTTTCAGCAACCGTGTTTTCGCGACCCTGAAGTTCGATTTCAGCCGCCAGACTACGCTTCTGACTCCCTACTTCGCCAACCGGGAAAACGTCTCCGGCAACGCCGGCATTACCGGCAACGATCAGGATGCCCTTTACTGGGGCCCTCCCAGCCTTTCGTTCAGCAGCAGTGCCATCATGGGCCTGAGCGACGGCAACGCGCAGGACCGACGCAACCAGACCGGCTGGCTTTCCTTTAATACCTTCTGGAACCATCGCTCGCATAACGTCAACTTCGGCGCCGACTACCGCTGGCAGCTCTACAACTACCTTTCCCAGTCGAACCCGCGCGGCAGCTTCGGATTTACCGGCGCGGCCACCGAAGCCGTTTCGGGCGGCCTGCCGGTTGCCAATACCGGCATGGACTTCGCCGACTTTCTGCTGGGCACTCCCGATACCAGCTCGATCGCTTACGGCAACGCCGACAAGTATTTGCGTTCTTCGTTCGACGACGCCTACATCAACGACGACTGGCGCGTCAAGCCCGGGCTCAGCATCAACGCCGGCTTGCGCTGGGAGTACAGCGCGCCCATCACCGAACTGCGCGGCCGGCTGGTGAATCTGGACGTTCTGCCCGGGTACGCGGGCGAAGCTCCGGTGGTGGCCTACGATCCGATCGGCTCCCTCACCGGGCAACACTACCCCGCTTCCCTGATCCGCCCCGACCGTCGCGAATTCCAACCGCGCGTGGCGATGGCGTGGCATCCCATCGCCGCGTCGCCCCTGACTATCCGCGCGGGTTACGGGCTTTATTACAATACTTCCATCTATCAGACCATCGCCACGCAAATGTACCAGCAGGCGCCGCTGTCGAAGAGCCTGAGCGTGGCCAACAGCGCAGCCGATCCGCTCACGCTGGCCAACGGGTTCAACGCCTCACCCAATATCGCCACGGACACTTTCGGCATCGATCCGAACTTCAAGGTGGGTTACGCGCACAACTGGCAACTCTCCGTGCAGCGCGACCTGCCCGGAGGCCTAGTGGGCGTGGTCACTTATAACGGCATCAAGGGCACGCGCGCGGTCGAACTGTCGCTGCCCAACACCTATCCGGCCGGCGCGGCCGATCCGTGCCCCGCGTGTACGGCCGGATACTACTATATGACCTCGAACGGAAACTCGACCCGCGAGGCCCTGATCGCGCAATTGCGCCGGCGCCTGCGCAACGGTTTCACCGCCAGCGTGCAGTACACTTATTCGAAATCCATCGACGACGCGGCTCTCGGCGGGCGCGGTACGGGCGCGGCATCCACCGGGCAGGCTCAGACCAGCGCGGTGATCGCGCAGAACTGGCTCGATCTTTCCGCTGAGCGCGGGCCTTCCACTTTCGACCAGCGCAATCTGCTGACCGGGCTGGTGCAATACACTACCGGCATGGGAGTGCGAGGCGGTGCACTCGCGAACGGGTGGAAGGGCGAGATATGGAAGCACTGGACGGTGTCGTCGCAAGTCAACGCCGGCTCGGGGCTGCCCGAAACGCCGACTTATTCGCTCACCGACCCGGGCACGGGCGTGACGGGTCCGATTCGTCCCAGCTACACCGGCGAAGGGATTTACAACGCCCCGGCGGGTTACTACCTGAACCCGGCGGCCTTCACCGGGCCGGCGGCGGGGCAGTGGGGGACGGCCGGCCGGGATTCGATCGTCGGGCCGAACCAGTTTTCGCTCAACACTTCCATGTCGCGCACGTTCGACGAAGGCAAACTGGATTTCATGATCGCCACCACCAACACTCTCAACCATGTCACCTGGACGAGTTGGAACGTGGCCGTTACCAGCGGGCAGTTCGGTTTGCCCGCCAACGCCAACCAGATGCGCCGGGTGGTCGCCTCGCTGAGGTTCCGGTTCTGACGATGAGACTACTAGTGAATAACCGGTTCAGTTGCCTGCGACCGCTCCCTTACGGTTGCGGTACCGATCGACGTGGCGCACGCACTCGTGCGTGCCGTGTCGAGACTCTTCTCGACACCCGCCCCGCGGATGGTGCGCCGAGCCCCGGCATTTTTGCGCCAGAAAGTAGTTAGGGAGCGATGTCTAGGATGCCGATCACTTATCGTTACCTGCGGCCTTTCGCCATGCTTGCGACCGTCGCGATGGCGTTTCCCCAGACGCGGCCGAACGCGGTGCAGCAGCCCGACACCGGCCCGGTGAAGTTCGAAACTACGCTGCAACTGGTGGTGGAGATGGTGAGCGTCACCGACAAGAACGGCAAGACCGTGGAGGGCCTGACCGCCAAAGACTTCACCGTGACCGAGGACGGCAAACCCCAGGAGATCCGCTTCTGCGAATACCAGAAACTTGCCGACGACGCGCCGCCGCCTCCACGCCCGGCGGCGCCGCCGCAGTCCTCCCAGGTGCTAGGCATGACCCAGCACCAGATCGCGCCCGAGAAACCGGGAGAAATCGGCCATCGCGACCGGCGCATGCTGGCGGTCTATTTCGACATGTCCGCCATGCCGCCTCCCGACCAGTTGCGCGCCATCAGCTACACCGAGAAATTCATCAAGACCCGGATGAAAGCGCCGGACCTGATGGCGCTGCTGAAATACGACGGCGGGTCGGTTTCGGTGCTGACCGATTTCACCGACGACCGCGACCTGCTGGACCAAACCCTGCAGAAGCTGATCGTGGGCTCCGGTCAGGGTTTCAACGATACCGACGACGACGACAGTTCGGCCGACACCGGCACGGCTTTCGGCCAGGATAACAGCGAGTTCAACATCTTCAATACCGACCGCCAGTTGGCCGCGCTCGAAACCGCCGCCAAAATGCTGGGTAACCTCAACGAGAAGAAAGTCCTGATCTACTTCGCCAGCGGGTTGAGGCTGCAGGGCATCGACAACCAGGCGCAATTGCAGGCATTTACCAACGCCGCCGTCCGCGCCAATGTGGTGCTGTACTCGGTGGACGCCCGCGGCCTGGTAGCCAGCGCGCCGCTGGGGGACGCCACCCAGGGATCGCCGGGCGGCAGCGGCATGTACTCCGGCAGTTCGGCACTGGCCGCCCAGGCCAACTTCGCCAAGACTCAGGATACCCTCTGGACACTCGCCGCCGATACGGGCGGCAAGGCGCTGCTCGACAACAACGACCTGGCGCTCGGTATCGTACAGGCCGAACAGTCGATTTCCAATTACTACGCCATCGGTTACTACACCACCAATACGTCGCTCGACGGCAAGTTCCGGCGCATCAAAATCACCCTGAACAATAACGCGGCAGCGACTCTCAACTTTCGCCAGGGTTACTACGCCGGCAAGACATTCAATAAGTTCACCACGGCCGACAAAGAGCGTCAGTTGGAGGATGCGTTCATGCTTGGCGACCCGATTACGGATCTTACCATCCGGATGGAGGTGAATTACTTCCAGTTGAATCGCGCCGAGTATTTCGTGCCGGTGGCGGTGAAGATTCCCGGCAGCGAGCTGGCCCTGGCGCGCCACGGTGGCGCCGAGCACACCGTAATCGCCTTCATGACCGAAGTCAAAGACGAATACGGCGCCACTGTCACCAATGTGCGCGATAAGGTGGATATCAAGCTAACCGGGGAAACCGCCGCGCAACTGAACGCCCATCCGATCCAGTATGAAACCGGGTTCACGCTGCTGCCCGGCACTTACACCCTGAAGACTCTGGCGCGCGACGAGGAAACCGGCCGCATCGGAACTTTTATCTTCAAGTTCGCGATTCCTAACTTGAACAAGGAGGAGAAGCGTATTCCCATCAGCTCGGTGGTATTGAGCAGCCAGCGGCAGGCGGTGCGCGACGCGGTCTACACCGCCGGAAGGGGCTCCACGCAGGCCGCCGCGCAGGCCACCGATCCGCTGGTGGAAGACGGGGTGAAACTGATCCCCAGCGTGACGCGCGTGTTCAATAAGAACAGCGACCTGTATGTTTACTTACAGGCCTATGAGCGGGCCGCCACCACCACTCAGCCGCTGCTGGCCTACGTGACTTTCTATCGCGGCAAAACCAAGGCGTACGAAACCGCGCCGGTCTCGGTCACCGACGGCCTGGACGCGAAATCGAAGGCCGTCCCGCTGCGCTTCAGCTTTCCGTTGAACCAGCTTCCGGCGGGCCGCTATAACTGCCAGGTCAGCGTGATCGACCCGGGCACTCAGAAGGCCGCGTTCTGGCAGGCGCCGGTGATGCTGCTGCCATAGTAGCCCCTGTGCTGTCCCATTCTGGAATCTCGCGGTGAAGGCGTACAACCGAGAGACGCTGGAAGAACTCCAACCTCCGCGACCTGTACCGGGACCTGACCAGCGGCAAGATTCCGGGCATTGGGTGGGTCGACGAAATCGCAGTCGGATGAAGTTTGGTGGGACAGACCATCGCCTTTCGTGGTCTGTCGTGCCCTGTCGACGCGCCCCCGCGTGACAGACGACAAAATACGATCGTCTGTCCCACCTCTCCCTGCACCGGCTAAGCCTGCGCCACCGGACGACAGCCGAGGCACTGCTGGAAGCCTGATAAAATTATAGTTTCCCTTGGAGGTTCAGACGATGGCCGTGAAAGCTCGCCGCAAGGCGGTAGTTGTGGATGTCGGTGGAGTGAAGGTCGGCGGCGATCACCCGATCGTGGTGCAGTCGATGACTAACACCGACACGGCCGACACTGTCGCCACCGTCAATCAGGTGATGGCGCTGGCGCGCGCCGGTTCGGAACTGGTGCGCGTCACCGTCAACACCGAGGACGCCGCCGCCGCGGTGGCACCGATCGTGGATACGCTCGATAAGTTCGGCGTGCGCGTTCCCATCATCGGCGACTTTCACTATAACGGCCATATCCTGCTGAAGAAGTATCCCGAATGCGCGCGCGCACTGGCCAAGTACCGCATCAATCCGGGCAACTCCGACATTGGCCGCAAGACCGACGAGAACTTCCGCACCATGATCGAGGTGGCTCTGGCCAACCGCAAGCCGGTGCGCATCGGGGTGAACTGGGGATCGCTCGATCAACAACTGCTTACCCGCATGATGGACGAAAACTCGCGACGCGCGGAACCGAAGGCGGCCCGCGAAGTCACCATGGACGCCATGGTGGTGTCGGCGGTGGAATCGGCCAAAGCGGCCGAGCGCTACGGCCTGGGCCACGACCGGATCATCCTCAGCGCCAAGGTGAGCGGGGTGCAGGACCTGATCGACGTGTACCGCGCGCTGGCCGAAGCGTGCGATTACCCGCTGCACCTGGGTTTGACTGAAGCCGGTATGGGCTCGAAGGGGATCGTGGCCACCACGGCCGCACTGGCGCCGGTGCTGCAGGATGGCATTGGCGATACCATCCGCGCCTCGCTGACGCCGCTGCCCAATGGAGACCGCACCGAGGAAGTCGTCGTTTCGCAGCAGATTCTGCAGTCGCTGGGCATTCGCAGCTTCACCCCGCAAGTGACCGCGTGCCCGGGCTGCGGCCGCACCACCAGCACCTTTTTCCAGGAGATGGCCGACCAGATCCAGACCTATCTGCGCGAGCAGATGCCCAAGTGGAAAGAGGGCCATCCGGGGGTGGAAACCATGAAAGTGGCGGTGATGGGCTGCGTGGTGAACGGGCCGGGGGAATCCAAGCACTCGAATATCGGAATCTCGCTGCCGGGAACCTTCGAGGAACCCGTTGCGCCGGTGTACGTGGATGGCCGGCTCACCGTCACTCTTCGCGGGGAGGGCATCGTCCCCCGGTTCATCGATATCTTGAACGATTACGTGGATTCGCACTACGCACAGGGCGCCGATTTCGCGCCCGATGCCGCCGCGGCCGTCCTGTTATAATCGAAACAAAATCGGTACGGGCAGCCGCTCGTTGTCGGTTCAGGTATCCTGAGTGTAGCTGTCCGGATCGCGGTTTCGCGCGGTCCAACTACTCATGTCCAAGCGCTTCACACTCGCCCAGGCAGAGGCCCTTTTACCCCAGGTGGAAAAATTGTTGCGGGACGCGGTAGCTCAGCGCGCGGAATTTTCCGAAGCTTTCCTGGCGGTGGATGTGGTCCGCCAGCGGGTGGCGCTGGTAGGCGGCATGGTGGTGGACCGGGAGAAGTTCGCCGCCAACGCGCGCCGCCGCGACACCGCCGAGAGCCGCCTTCGCCAGACAGTGCATCGATTCGAGGAGATCGGCTGCCAGGTGAAGGACCTGGACGTCGGCCTGGTGGACTTTCCCACCGTACTCCGCGGCGTCGAAGTGTGCCTGTGCTGGAAATTGGGTGAGCCGCGCATTGCCTACTGGCACGGCCTCGAGGAAGGCTTCGGCGGGCGTAAACCCATCGACCAGGATTTTCTGGCGCACCACTCGGCGCCCGAAGACGAGCCCTGATACCGGCGCCATGTCCCAGGGCTCCCAGGAAAATGAGATCAAGCTGGCGGTCGCCGACGCCGCCGCGGTCCGCGGCCTGCTCCGCCGGGTGGGCTTTCGCCTGGCCCGCCGCCGCGTATTTGAAGCCAACACGGTCTTCGACACCCCCGGGCTGACGTTGCGGCGCGGCAGCCGCCTGCTGCGCCTCCGCCAGGCAGGCCGCGTCATCACTCTGACCTTCAAAGGGCGGCCCTTGCCCGGCCCTCACAAGAATCGCGAAGAGCTGGAGACCACCCTGTCCGATGCCGCCCGCTTCGCCGCGATCCTGGCGCGCCTCGGCTTCCATCCCGTCTTTCGCTACGAAAAATATCGCACCGAATTCCGCATGGAACGCGGCCCCGGCATGGCCATGCTCGACGAAACGCCCATTGGCCTCTACCTGGAACTGGAGGGTCCGCCCGCCTGGATCGATCGGACCGCGCGGCGGATGGGCTTCAGCCGGAGCGACTACATCACCGCCAGCTACGCGAGCCTGTATCTGGACTGGTGCAAACAGCAGGGGCTGAAACCGGGCGACATGGTGCTGAAGGGGCCGATAGTTAAATAAATTTACCGCATCGAGTGCGGCCGCGGCCTGTCCGCGTTTAATGTCCCGCAACGGTGGGTCGCTTCTGGCACGAGCGATAATCAACCATGCCATTGCGCAACCCGATCCTGACAGTCCTGGCCTTCCTTGTATCCGCCGTCGGCGCCCCGGCCCAAACCATGCCGGTACCCGCCGGTCCGGTGCAGCCGCCGGCCCTCACCGCGCTCAACAACGCTTTCCGCGCGGCCTACGCCAAGGCCAAAACCCGCGTCCTGGCGTCCTCCGGTCCGACACTGATCGTCAATGGCGATCGCTTTAGCCTGCTGCGCGGCGGACGGCGCGTTGAAGCCAACGTCGGGGTCCCGATCTACGACCCCATCAAGACCATCGCCCACATCCCGCTGGCGATTTACGTGATCCTCACACCGGGCGATGGAGCCATCGACGACGGCCGCCTCAAGACCCTGGCTGGGCTGCGCGAACTCATCCCGCCGGCCGAGGCCAGCCTCGACACAGTGAAACTCTCCGCCGCCACGCTCGCCCGCCAGAAGCGGATCGTGGCCGCCTCCCTGGCTTTCGTCGACGATGTCGCCGGCAAACGCCAGTTCGCGCGTTCCGTGCTGCTGCAGTTCACTCGCGCCATGGCTCCGCTCGTCATGGAGAATGTCACCGAGGCGACCCGCGCGCAGCTCGATGCCACCCACGCCCAGGTCTCGGCCTGGCGCCGCGACTTGAATCCGCAAGAATGGGACCAACTACACGTCTTGATCGTGGGTCCTCACATGCCGCGCGAGGACTTGGCGGTCACTCAGTACTTCCTGCGCCTGCTGCACGAGCCAAGGGAGGGCCGCCGCGTGGTGTACGCCGAATCCCTCTGGGAGGAACCGCAGGCTCTGGATCTGCTCGCCACCCACCTGCTTGATGGCGGTGTCGGCGAGGCATTTTTTGGCGACTACATGCGCATGCACCGCGACTTGCTGGGAGACGCCGCCAGCGAGTACCTCCCTCGCCTGCTGCCGGAATAGGCGTGTGTGTCTCCGGTCGCAACTGGTCAAAAGGGTGGGCCCCGCGCATGGACGGGTTTTCAGTTCTCGCTCGGCGTCTTCTGCGCCTGATCGATCACTAATACGTCCAGGGGCGCCTTGCGCGAATCCAGCTTGAGCCCCACTGTTTGGACGGCCGTAAAGAGCGCTTCATCGCCGATGCGGTCCGCGAACTGGAGCGCCTCCGGCCGCAGAACCATTCCAGCGGAGACGGCGGCCCGCACGGTCATGGCACGGAACTCCTCGTGGGGGAACTCCAGCTTGAAGTCGTAAGTGCCCTTTACATCCGTCATATCGACGACCGGGCGCTGCGAGAAGCGGGACAGCATGTCGGCCAGGTACGGCATGGTCAGCTTTTTTCCTTCCACCTCGTCGTCGCCAATCGTAAAATACGCCCCTTTGCCGAAGCCGACCGTCGCGCCGCCCCGCCCGCCGCTCACGTCCACGTTGGTCGCGCCCGCGCCGCCATTGGAACTGTCGGCATCCGGATCGACCGGCGACTCCTTCATCTTGAGCCCGCTCTTCGCCACTGTCAGGGCGTAGACCGGAAACTCCTTGGAGTCGTGGTGCATTTTGATTTGGAAGCGGTTGAGCAGCAAAGTCTGCAGCATGTCGTCCACCTGGTCGCGCCTGCCCCCCTCCGGCAGTTTCGCCGAGATGTCGTACCGCTCCGACCCGATCCATTCCGGCCCGATCACCTGGTAGTCTTTGATTCGAAAGGCGATACGGATGTAATCCCGCAACGACAGGCCGGTGCAGCGGACCATGGCGCCATCCACATGGATGCCGAAGTTGATCTGTCCGGGAGCCGGCGGCGGAGCCGGTTTGATCGAGGCGACCTCGAACTCCAGGCGGGGGGATGCGGGCACAGGCGCCGCGATTTGCCCAAATGCCGCCACTGCAACAAAACACAAGCCAAGCACTTTCCAAACGGAGTTCATGTGTCCGTATACGACCCGGCTCTGTATTAAGATCCGTTAAATTGGCGCCGCCGGAGCCAAAGCGCTTGCAATTATTTTCTTTTTCTGCGAGAAATAGAGATGTGAAAAGCGATCGACGCTGCAGGTTTGCGTCCGGCGAGAAGGTGGAAGCGTACCTAGCCGGCGAACTTTCCGAGGCGGAAGCGGCCCGTTTTGAAGATCACTATATCCTCTGCGCGGAATGCACCGACCTGCTGGAATCGACCGATCTTTTCATCCGTTCGATCCGTGCGGCGGGTGGAATCCTCGAAGGCTCCGCGCCCTGCCGCCTTCTCCCCCAACGCGCCGATGTGGGCTCGAGATCGGCCCGGAAGCGCCCGGCTGGGAACGCGCTCTAACCAGCTAACCGGTTGCCTGGGTCCCAGCGTCTTCCCTCCCAACTCAAGCACTTCGTAAAAGTCTTGCCGGCGCGCCTCGCGTGGCCCCCGCCATCGCTTTGGTACTCTTAGGGTCATTACCTAAGACCTAAGGCTCTGACTGGCACAGCATCTCGGATACTGATTATCCAGTTTGGCGGCGTGCCTAGGGAAATGGCTAAATCGTTTCGCACCGACGTGCAGTGTGTCACAATTACCGCGATTATTGCCGCGGTTTGTGTTGACTTAGATTGTCCGTAACTCTTAAAATCGCTACCAAGCTATAGTGTTTGATTCCGCACCGGAGGGTGGTACCTGTTACCCCAGTGGTACGCCGCGTTCTTGTTCGCCGTAAACGGCCGATGCTATTCTCAAGTCGAAATTAACAGGAAGACCAGGCGATGAACTCTTTTGGCACGGCGGATAACGCGGCCAGCATGGTGATCGGCTCCGATCTGCGGGTAGAGAAATCGAGCTTGGGCTGGCGCCAACTGGGTCTTAGCACGGCCGGCCGCCTGAAAGGGAAGCGCATCGATGAGTTATTTCCCGCGGCCGATATTCGAGCCAAAACGCTGGACGTTTTGGCTTCGGGACAACCGCTCGAAAACGTGCTGCTGGCGGTGGCGGAGACGCATGGGACCCGCTATCTGAGCGCGTCTCTGACGCCGGCGGCGGCGGATGGACCGAAACCAAGAAAGATATTGCTGCGGGCATGCGAGTTAGCCGGTGAGTTGGTGGTGGATGAAGATTCCGGAGAGATTCTGGAAATCAACGACGCCGCCGCGGAGGTTTTGGGGGGCACGCGGGAACAATGGATGGGGCGCGCGGTTTGGGAATCGGGGATTCTGAACGACGCCGGAAATCGGCGTACCAGTCTGGCGACATTGGAGCGAAAGCGCGCTATGCATTTAGGACGGTTTAGGCTGTCAGTGGAGCGGGGGCAACAGGTCGAGATCGAAGGGGCTCTGATATCGGCCGAGGGGTAAGTGCACTTAGTGTAAGGAACTGCTGAGAAGCTGCCTCAGGCGGCGATTCACTCCCGACAAGTCAGTGATCGGACGAAGGGTCGTGAGGGACCCATATGGCGGTAGCTTGCCCATGAAGAGAACTAAGATAATCCGGATCGAATGGTTGTTAGCCGCGGCCTCGGCAGCCACGCTGGCGGCGCAAGCGTCGCTTCCCGGCAACCCCACCATGGGTTACATACTGGGACCGAACGATCAGATAGTGGTTCACGCGCTGCTGGTGCCGGAGATCCCCGAAAAACCCATCCGGATCGAGTCCGACGGCTCGCTGAATCTCCCGTTGGTTGGTCGCGTGGACGCCGGCGGTCTGACGGCGCGGCAACTCGAGTCGGCCATTGCCGCGCGCCTCGGCGTTTTTGTCGAGCACCCGCAGGTTTCCATCGACGTTGCCGAGCAAGGCAGCCAGCCGGTTTCCGTTCTGGGCGCGGTGAAGAATCCCGGCGTACACCAGTTGCGCGGGCCTAAGTCGCTGGTGGAAGTACTCTCGATCGCCGGCGGCGTGGAGCAGGACGCGGGATACATCGTGCGCATCGAACGCCACACGGAACGCGGGGCGCTGCCGCTGGCCGGCGCGACGGTCGATCCGACCGGCCAGTTCAGCGTGGCGGAAGTGAACCTGGAAGACGTTATGGATGGCAAACACGCCGCCGGCGCGCTGATCGTGAAGCCGGACGACGTGATCACGGTGCCGCGGGCGCGGCTGGTCTACGTGATCGGCGAAGTCAAGAGATCGGGCGGATTTCCGATGCACGAGAAGCGGAACATTTCCGTGCTGCAGGCGCTCTCACTGGCCGAAGGGCTGACCCGCACCGCCGGCATGAGTGGCGCGCGCGTGTTGCGGAACAACCCCGACACCGGCGAGCGCGAGGAGATCCCCATCAACCTCAAGAGCATTTTCGACGGCAAGAGCCCGGACCCGGCCCTGCTGCCCGAGGACATTCTATTCGTGCCCAACAGCATGGCCAAGAGCAGCGCCCTGCGCGCGGTGGAAGCGGCCATCCAGATGGGCACCGGCGTGGTGATCTGGAAATGAGCCGCGAACTTTCTCCCCTTCCAGGCAACGGGGCGCGCGGGCTGGCCGCGCCGCAGCCGCGCATCCCGGTGGTGAACGCGACCGCGGAAGGCGCGGCAACCGCCGACGTTTTTCTCACCTTCGGCGAAGTGTTCGGCGCGCTTTGGGCGGCGAAAGGGCGGGTGATGGTACTGGCAGCCGCGGGAGCGGCCGTGGCCCTCGCGGTGGCGTTCTCCCAGCCGCCGGTGTTCCAGGCCAAAGCCTTGATCGAAGTCCAGGGCATCAACGAGAACTTCCTCAATCACCGCGATATCGACCCCACCGTGGAAGCGGGATCGATCGAGATCGAATCCTACCTGCAAACGCAAATCAAGATCATCGAAACCGACAGCCTGCTGGGCAGCGTGGCCGACCGTTTGCACCTGGAACGGTCGGCGGAATTCCAGCCGCGGCCAGGGATGTTGGCGCGTGTCCTCGCTCTGCTCCGCCGGAAGCCCGCGGCGGCGCCGGCGAATCCGCGCCCGGCGGTGATCGCCTCCATGGCGAAAGCCCTGACCGTGCGGTTGAGCGGCGAGACACACATCATCGAAGTAGCTTTTGAATCTCACAGCCCGCAGACGGCGGCCGCGGTAGCCAACGCCATCGCCGAGGAGTACATCGCCCGCAACCTCGATAAACGTTTGAGCGCCACCGAGCACACCGCCGCCTGGCTATCCGGGCAACTCACCGAACTCAAGGGCAACCTGGACCAGGCCGAAGCGGGCCTGGAACGCTACGTCATGTCCCACGACCTGCTCTACACCGGCGACGAACAGAAAGACAGCGTCGCCGAGGCCCGCCTGCGGCAGCTCCAGAGTTCCTTCACCACCGCCCAGGAAGCCCGCTTCACCGAGCAATCGCACTATGAACTGGTGGCCGCGACACCGGTGGATAAGCTTTCCGACGCGGTCGACAGCGAGACCATGCGCGCCTACCAGGCCAAGCTCACCGAACTGCGCGAAAAATACGCCGAGGCGCGCGCCGTCTACACTCCCGAGCACTACAAAGTGAAGCAGATTCAAGGGCAGTTGAACGAGGTTTCGAGCGCCATCGAACGCGAACGGCAGGCGCTGCTGAACCGGCTGAAGGGCCAGTACACGGCGTCGGTGCGCCGCGAAAAACTGATCCAGTCGGACCTGGACTCGCAAGCCGGCGTGGTGCGGGCGCAATCGGCCGGAGCGGTGGAATACAACACCCTGAAGCGCTCGGTCGAAACCTATCGCAAGCTGTACGATTCCACTCTCGAACGGGTGAAGGAAACCGAGCTGGCCGCGGCCATCCGCGCCAACAACGTGCAGATGGCCGAAAGCGCTACGCCGCCCATGGCTCCGGTACGCCCCTCCAAGCCGATGTACGGGGCGGTGGGAATGCTTGCGGGGCTGGTAGCCGGGCTGGTGATGGCCATGGGCCGGGACCGGCGACACCGCCAGTTGCGTGTGCCCGGAGAAATCGCCGCGCGGCTGGGGTTGCACGAGCTGGGCTCGATTCCCTCGGCTGCCATCGACCTGCCGTACTCGGTGAAGGAAGCAGCCGGTATTCGAGACCGCATTCGCGCTTACCGGCGGATCGAGCCGGCGGCCGGCGCACCCGGCGAGTTCCTGCGCGACTGGCTGGAAACCGTCACCTGGCGGCAGCGGGAATCCGCCCTGGCCGAATCCTATCGCGGCGTGCTGGCCTCGCTGATGCACTCGGGAGCGGAAGCGCCTCGGGTGGTGGCCGTCACCAGCGCCACCGAGGGAGAGGGCAAAACCACCACCGCCACCAACCTTGCCATCGCCCTGGCCGAATCCGGCCGCAGGGTCCTCGTGATCGACGGCGACCGGCGCCGGCCGCACCTGGACCGCATCTTCCGCGTGCCCAACCAGTGGGGGTTGAGCGATTACCTGCTGGAAACCACGCCTGCCCGGCTGATGGATGTCGCCCGCCTCGTCAGCGCCACCGATGTGCCCAACCTGTTCGTGCTGCCGGCGGGGACCGACCGCTCCTGCGTGCCGAACCTGGTGGATAACGCCCGTGCCGCCGATTTGCTGGCGGCGCTAGGCCAAAGCTACGACACCATCGTGATTGACACGCCGCCCATGCTGGCGCTTTCCGACGCGCGCGGCATCGGCCGTATGACCGACGGCGTGGTGCTGGTCGTGCGCGCCGGGCACACCCCGGAGCAACTGCTGCTGGCCATGGCCGAGAAACTGGCGCTCGACGGCACCCCGGTGCTGGGAGCGGTTCTGAACGACTGGAAGCCGGCGCGGGGGTCGAAGGCTTCCGATTATCAACGCGCGGAGTATTCGTACCGCGCTTCGGGTAGCTACCGGAGCTGATACCGATGGCCGCAACTTCCGTCGCCGCGCCCGTTAGCCGCCCGCTTTCCTGGCAGTGGAACCTGGTCTGGACCTCACTGGGAACCGCCGTTTATGCCGCCTGCAACTGGGCCATGCTGAGCGCTATCGCCAAGCTGGGCACGCCCGAAATGGTGGGCGAATTCGCGCTTGGCCTGGCGGTGACGGCGCCGGTGCTGCTGCTGGCGCAGATGAATCTACGCGCGGTTCTGGCCACCGATACCACCGACGAGTACAGCTTTCGCGATTACCGGGCGTTACGGTTGAACGCCACCTTGGCGGGCCTTGTCGCCATCGCGGCCATCGCCTGGGCGGGTTACGGCTCGAAGACCGCAACGGTGGTGATGGCGGTGGGGCTGGCGCAGGCCATCGAAGGGGTGAGCGACATTTACTACGGTCTGATGCAGCAGCACGAGCGCATGGACCGGATCACCATTTCGCAGCTCTGGCGGGGGCCGGCGGGATTGGTGGCGATGGCGGTGGGCGTGGCCCTGACCGGGTCGGTGCTCTGGGGTGCGGTGGCGCTGGTAGCGGTGCGCCTGGCCGTGCTGGCGATCTACGACGCCGGCGCCGGCACGCGCGATTTTCTGCTGAAAGACGGCGCGAAGTCTCACTTGTGGGGCAGCCTTTTGTGGGGCAGGTTGTCCAACCTGCGGACCGATTTTCAATCGGTCCAGCCGGGCGAAGCCCGGCCTTTCTTGCCCCGCGATTGGCGCCAGCGCGCCTCGCGGCAGTTTTCCATCTTCTGGCTGGCGGCGCCGCTCAGTAGCGTCATGCTGTTGAATTCGCTTTCCACCAACATGCCGCGCTATTTCATCGAACACCACAGCGGCACGCGCGAGCTGGGCATGTTTTCGGCGGCGGCTTCACTGGTGGCCGTGGGCAACACCCTCATCAACGCCCTCGGCCAGGCGGTAACGCCCAAGCTGGCCAAGATGTTCGCCTGGGAGGGCGCAGCCAAATTCGCCGCCTTCAGCGGACGGTTGGTGGCCCTCGCGGTCGCATTGGGGTTGTGCGCCATCGGCTGCTCGATGGTGCTCGGGCGCTGGGTGCTGACGCTGATGTTTCGTCCCGAGTACGCAGCCCAAGCCGGGCTGCTCACCAGCCTCATGATTGCCGGCTCCATCGGCTACGTGGCCACGCTCCTCGGCTACGCGGTGACAGCGGCCCGCTCCTTCCGGCCGCAATTGCCGCTTTTCGTGATCGTGACGCTGGTGACGCTGGTCGGCTGCGCGGTTTGGATTCCGGCGCGAGGGTTGGCTGGCGCCGCCATCGCCACCGGAGTTTCCTCGGCGGTGCAACTCGCCGGCCTGGGCTATTTGGTCTGGCGCGTGATTCGCCACGCCCGCCGCGCGGAGGCCCAAACCCATGCGTAGCGCCTCGGCAGCCCCCAGTTTTTGTGGGGCAGGCTGTCAACCTGCGGACCGATTTTCAATCGGTCCAGCCGGGCGCCAGCCGGGCCGTTCGCTGCTGGAACCGGTACCGGCCTCAGCCCGCATTCCGCGACCTCGCGATTTCGGAGTCTTCCCCCGCCAGGCACGAGTGCCCGCGCCAGCATCCGATCTGAGTGCCGCCGGCCGCGTTGCCTACGCGTTCCTCTGGCTGTTCGTGCTCTCTTTCCCGGCCGAGAAAGCCTTCGAGATTCCCGGCCTGGGAACGGTGTCGCGTCTGTTCGGCCTGTTGGCGCTCGGCGCGGGAGTGCTCGCCGCCATCGCCGACCGGCGCCTGCGTCCGCTCAGCCGGACCCACGCCGCCCTGGCGGTGTTCGTGCTTTGGGCCACTGTGACCGTGCGCTGGAGCCTGGCCCCGGACGATACCGCGGTCAAGGTCCAAACCTACCTGCAATTGCTCGGCATGGCGTGGCTGGTTTGGGAATTCTGCCCCACCGAGACGCGCATCGCCGGCATCATGCGGGCCTATGTCTTCGGCACCTTCTACGCGGATTACGACACCTTCCACCGCTGGCTTGGCGCCCATGCGACCTACTACCAGCGCTATGCCACGGCCGGCTTCGATCCCAACGATCTGGCACTGACGCTGGCCCTCAGCCTTCCGCTTTCGTTCTACCTGGCGCGGCGCGCCCGCCCCTCCCTCGCGTGGATCTATTGGCTGCAGATGGCCCTGGCGTTTCTGACCATTCTGCTTTCCGCCTCGCGAACGGGCTTTCTTACCGCGTGCCTGGCGGCGGCCATCGTGCCCCTCGGCGCGCGTTACATGAGCCGGACCGAGCGCCGCCTGATCGCTTTGGGCCTCGCCGCGGCGGTGACCGGCGCCCTGGCGGTGATTCCCGCAACCAGTTGGAAAAGGCTTTCCACCATCGGCGCGGAAGTATCTTCGGGATCGCTCAACAGCCGCACGCTGATCTGGAGCGCGGGGTGGCAGGAGTTTCGCGAACGGCCGCTGGCCGGCGCTGGCGCGGGTGCGTATCCGCGCGCCGTGGAGCCGGTAATGGGCTGGCCCACCTGGTGGCGGATCGTGGCGCACAATACCTTTTTTTCGGTGCTGGTGGAAACCGGGATCGTCGGTTTCGCCCTGTTTGCCACCGTGCTGGGGATGCTGGTGGCGGCGGTAAAGCGCATGGCGGGCTTGGACCGGCTGCTCTGGGCGGTGATGCTGGCGGTCTGGACGGTGGGAGTCAACACGCTGAGTTGGGAAATCCGCAAGCCGACCTGGCTGCTGTTCGCGCTGGTGCTGGGAACGGCGAGGCTGGGGGCCAAGGCGGCAACCGCCGGCCCGCCGCGGCGGTATCCCGTCGCGCCCGAGGTGGTGCTGCCGTGACGCGCATCTTGCACGTGGTTCCCAATCTGCACTCCTATGGGCTGCAGAACATGGTGGCCGGACTGGTCCGCTCGATGGACCGTACCCGCTACGAGCCGGCGGTGGCGAGCCTCTACGACGAATCGGAAATCGGCCTGGAGCCGGGCTTGCGCGCCGGCGGCATTCGCATGTTCCATCTGGACAAGCGGGCGGGCTTCGATGTCCGCATGTACTGGCGCCTGGCCCGCGTACTGCGGGAGTTTCAGCCGCACGTCGTCCACACGCACAACTACGTCCTCCGCTACGTTTATCCGCTGCTCGCCGGCACCCTGAGAAAGCCGGCACGGATTCCGCGGGTGGTCCACACGGTCCACAACGTGGCGGATAAGGAAGTGGACAGCCTCGGCATCCGGCTGCAGCGATTTGCGTTTCGTCACGGGGTCGCGGCGGTGACCATCGCGGCGGAAGTGTCGGCCAGTTTTCGGCGGCTGTACGGGTTTGCGGAAGCGGCCACCATCTTCAACGGTATTCCGGTGGCCCGGTATCGCAGGCCCGTGGTTCCGCGGGAGGAATGGCGGGCGCGTCACGGCCTTTCAAACGGCGATTTCGTGTTCCTGACGGTAGCGCGGTTTTCCGAACAAAAGGACCACGCCACGCTGCTGGAAGCTTTCGCCAAGGGTCCGGCACGGAATCCGGCGGCGCGCCTGCTGCTGGCCGGAGCCGGGGAATTGCGGGGAAGCATCGAAGCGCGCCTGCGGGAACTGGGACTGGAAACCCGCGTTTTGTTGATCGGCCAGCGCCGGGACGTCGCCGATGTGGCTGCCGCCAGCGACGCCTTCGTGCTGACGTCGCGCTGGGAGGGCAACCCGCTGGCGGTGATGGAGGCCATGGCCGCGGGACTGCCGGTGGTGGCGACCAACGTAGGTGCGATTCCGGAACTGGTCCGCCACGGAATCGACGGCATGCTGGCCGCGCCGGGAAATGCCGACAAGATTGCGCAAGCCATGACGTGGCTGTGCGAGCACCCCAAAGAAGCACGGGCCATGGGCGCGCAAGGCCGGGCGCGCGCCAGGGATAGTTTCGACCTCGCCGCCATGGTCCGCGCCTACAGCGAACTCTATGACCGCGTATTGGACGAAACCACGTCCCACGAACCCGCCGAGGCCGGCCTGGTGACCGCGCTATGACAGCCGCCATGGAAGCTCCACGCCTTATTGCCAGGCAGCCTGGCCGGCTGATGTTGGTGATGACGTATCTGTCGCCCGCGGGCGGAGCCGAGACGCAGGTGGTGGACCTGGCGCGCGGCTTCGATCGCCGCGGTTGGGACGTTCACCTGGTTTCGATGCTCGTGCCCGCCCCTCCCCTGCCCGACCTGACGCGGACCCGCATCCGCGTCACTTCGCTCGAAATGCAGCGCGGCGTGGCCAGCCCGGCGGCGTTGGCGCGCTTCGTGGCGCTGGTCCGGCGCGAACGCCCGGACGTGGTTCACAGCCACATGACTCACGCCAACCTGCTGGTGCGCGCCGCGCGCCCGTTGGTGAGCGTGCCGGTGGTGGTGAACACCCTGCATGGCCACAAGATGTACTCGGTCCGTTCCGACCGCTCGGCGTTTCGCGAGTTGGCGCACCGGTTCACCGACTTTCTGGCGGATGCGACCACCGCTGTCTCGCAAGCCGCGGCGGATCGTTATCTCCAGGTGAAAGCCGTCTCGCCGCGCCGCCTGGCGATGATTCCCAATGGTATTCCGGTGCGCGCCTACGAACCGGACGAGCGTGCCCGCGAGCGGCTGCGCCGCGTGCTCGATGCGCGCGGAGACTTCCTGTGGCTGGCGGTCGGGCGTCTGGAAAAAGTGAAGGACTACGCCACCATGGCGCGCGCTTTCGCCATCGCGTCCCAGGCCGAGCCGCGCCAGACCCTGGCGATTGCCGGCGACGGTTCCGAGCGCGCCATGCTGGAAGCTTTGGCCGCGGAACTGGGCATCGCCGCGCGGATACGGTTCCTGGGTGTGCGGCACGACGTGACGGCGCTGCTGCAGGCCGCCGATGGATTCCTGCTCTCCTCCATGTTCGAAGGCATGCCCTTGGCCATGCTGGAAGCCGGCGCCACCGGTTTGCCCATGGTGGCTACGCGGGTGGGAGGCAATGCCGAAGTATTGCCGCCGGAACAGCGGGGCCGGCTGGTTCCACCCCAAAATCCACCGGCGCTGGCCGAAGCCATGCTCACCGTTCTGAACATGACCGAGGGGGAACGCCGCGGAATGGGCTCGGCGGCCCGCGGCTTCGTGTTCGCGCACTACCGCATGGATTCGGTGCTGGACCGCTGGGAGGAGCTTTACGCGCGGCTGCTGGCGAAAAAAGGCGTGGCTCCGGTGGCGGCGGGAGGGGCGCGATGATCCGCTACCAAAAGGCTCGCCTTCGGGTGGCCGAATTCTTCTTCGACGAGCGCGAAACCGCCGCCGAAGCCGACATCGTGCGCTACCAGTTCCGGCCCGAGCCGATTGCCGGCTGCCGCTCGCACGACTTTCATAGCTTGTGTCTCGACTTGAGCCGCGATGCCGGCGCTTTGTTCGCGCGGATCCACCGGGAGACGCGCTATGAAATCCGCCGCGCGGGCCAGGACGGCTTGGAGCACGAGTTTGCCGCCCGCCCCGAGGCGCCATGGATGGCGGCGTTTTACGATTTCTACGACCGCTTCGCCGATAGCCGGCAACTGCTGCGGGTCAATCGCACCCGCGTGGACGCCCTGGCCGGCCACGGCATGTTTTCCCTGTCGCGTATATCGGCAGGCGGCCGGGTGCTGGTATGGCACGCCTATCTGCTCAGCGGCGCGCGCGCCTGCCTCATGCACTCGGCCTCTTTTTTCCGCCACGGCGGACCGGGCGAAGCCGCCCTGGTGAGCCGCGCCAATCGCTTCCATCACTGGGCCGACATTCTGCGTTTCCGCGCCGAAGGCTTGGCCATTTACGATTTCGGCGGCTGGTACGCCGGCCGCGAGGATACCGAAAAGCTTCGCGTCAACCGCTTCAAGGAAAGTTTCGGCGGCGAAGCCGTGCACGAATACAGTGCCGACCGGGCCAATACCTGGAAGGGAGTGGCGGCGCTGGGAGTTCACGGCTTGAAGCAGGCGTTGACGCAATCGCTGGGCGGGAGGAAATGCTGATGCTTACGCGTTATTTGGTGCGCTTCGACGATATCTGTCCCACCATGAACTGGACCGTGTGGCGGCAGGTGGAAGAGGCGCTGGTGGAAGAGGGTGTGGAACCGATTCTGGCGGTGGTCCCCGACAATCGCGACCCTAACCTGACCTTCGATTGGCCGGAGCCGCGCTTTTGGGATCGGGTGCGGCAATGGCAGGCGCGGGGTTGGACGATCGGCATGCACGGCTACCATCATCGTTACGAAACCGAGGACGCCGGCATCGTCGGCCGCAACCGCTACAGCGAATTCGCCGGCTTGAGCCGCGCCGCGCAGCGCCACAAGATCGCCGCCGCGCTCGAGATTTTCGCCCGCGAAGGCGTGGCGCCCGAGGTTTGGGTGGCCCCGGCGCACTCCTTCGACGCCATCACCCTGGAAGAACTGGCCGAACAGGGGATGCGCTTCGTGAGCGATGGCTACTCGCTGCTGCCGCACCTGGACGAGCGCGGCCTGCTCTGGGTTCCGCAGCAACTGGGTGCATTCCGCCGGATGCCCTTCGGGCTGTGGACCGTGTGCCTCCACCACAACCGCTGGAAGGCCGCGGAGATTGCCGGGTTCCGCGCCCGGCTGAAGCAATATCGCTCCCGGATCGCCAACTTCCGCCAGGTGGTCGAAACCTACGCCGACCGCGAGGCGCGGCTGGCAGACCGGCTCAGCTCGGAATCCATCCGCCTGGCGCGCTCGGCCCGCGGCGTGTTGGGACAAGCCTTGGGGAACGCGGCGTTATGAAGATCGCATTTGTCATTACCCGGGCCGATGCCGTGGGCGGCGCCACCATTCACGTCCGCGACCTGGCCGTGGCGCTGGCGGCGGAAGGCCATTCGCCCACGGTGCTGGTGGGCGGAAGCGGGCCGGTGAGCCGGGAACTCGACGCCTGCGGGATTCGCGTGGTTTCGCTGCCGCACCTGGCCCGGCCCATGAATCCGCTGCACGACGCCCTGGCGGTGCGCGAAATCGCCGGCGCCATCTCGCGGCTCGCCCCGGACCTGGTTTCCGCGCACACGGCCAAGGCCGGCTGCCTGGCTCGTCTGGCTTGCTCCCGGATGAACGTACCGGTGCTCTATACCCCCCACGGCTGGACCATCGCCGACCGGCTTTCGGTCCGCGGGGGACGCTTCTATCGCGTGGTGGAACGCGCCACGGCGCCGCTCGCCACCGCCATCGTGAACGTTTGCGCCTACGAGCGGCGGCTGGCCGAAGCCCACCGCATCGGCCGCGCCGCGCAGCACCGGGTCATCTATAACGGCATGCCCGATATTCCCCACGAGCTGCTGGCCCGTCCCGAGTCCGATCCGCCCCACATCGTGATGGTCGCGCGCTTTGAGCCGCCCAAGGATCACGAAACCCTGCTCCGCGCGCTCGCCGCTTTGCGCGACTGGGCCTGGACGTGCGAACTGGTCGGCGACGGCCCGGGTCTCGGGCGCGCCCGCGCTCTGGCTACCCGGCTCGGGCTTCGCCCCCGAGTGCGTTTTGTCGGCTCCACGCCGCACGTCGCCACCGCCCTGGCCGGCGCCCAGGTCTTCGCCCTGGCGACGCGTTCGGAGGCCTTTCCCCGCAGCATTCTCGAAGCCATGCGCGCCGGCTTGCCGGTGGTGGCAACCGGCGTGGGCGGAGTCCGCGAGGCGGTGGAACACGGCGCAACCGGCCTGGTGGTGCCGCGCCAATCCGTCGACGCCATGACGGACGCGCTGGGCGAATTGATTACGGACCGGGCCTTGCGGGTGCGCCTGGGCGCCGCCGGCCGCCGGGCTTACGCCAGCCGTTTCACTTTCGGGCGCATGCTGGCCCAGACCCTTTCGCTGTATGAGGAAGTGACCGGGGCCGCGGTCCCCTCTGCGCTGTACCAGGCGCGGGAGAAATAAATGGCTACTGCTCTTACCATGCGCGCGGCCCTGGCGGTGGAACGCCCCAGGCCTTGCCTGACGGGGGCCATCCTGGTGGTGTCGGACGTTACCGCCATCGCTTTCGCCATCGCCGCGGCGGTGCTGATCCGGCTGGCGCTCAGTGGCGAGTACGCTCCCAGCCTCTACTGGCGGCTGTGGCCGCTGTTGGGATTGTTTGCGGCGGCGTATGGCCTGTTCGGGCTCTATCCCGGCGTGGCCATGAACCCGGTGATGGAACTGCGCACCACCAGCTACGCCACCACCCTGGTATTCCTGGTGCTGGGCGCGTTGACGTTCCTGCTGCGCAATCCGAACGCCTATTCCCGGCTGGCGTTTTTCGGCGCCTGGCTGATGGCCCTGGTAGCGGTCCCGCTGGCCCGGGCCATGGCGCGCACCCTCGCCGCCGAGGAACCATGGTGGGGATACCGGACGGTGATTCTGGGCGGCAGCGGAACCGGCGCGGCGGTGCTCGCCAAGCTCGTAAGCCAGCCGGAAATCGGCCTCCGTCCGGTGGCGATCTTCGACGACGACCTGGCCCGAGGCACCCTCGTGCATGGCGTCCCCGTGCTGGGACCGATCGAAGCCGCGCCCCGATTCGCCCAGGAATCCGGCGTTACCCGCGCCGTGGTGGCCATGCCCGAACCTGACACCGCCAGGCTGCTGGGTTTACTGGACGAATACGCGCACACCTTTTCGCGCGTCTTCATGGTGCCGCACTTCCAGGGAATTTCGGGCATCGGCATGCAGACCCGCGACGTGAGCCGGCTGCTGGCTCTCGAACTGCGCAAGCACCTGCTCATGACCGGGCCGCGCACGGTCAAGCGGACCCTGGACGTGCTGCTCTCGTCGCTATTGCTGGTGACGGGAGCGCCGCTGCTGGCCGCCATCGCCGCCGCCATCAAGCTGGAATCGCGCGGGCCGGCGCTCTACCGCCAAAGCCGGGTGGGCCTGGGGAGCGGCAGCTTCCAGGTCTGGAAATTCCGCTCCATGCGGCCGGATGCCGACCACGTGCTGAGCCGCTACCTGGAGGAGAATCCCCAATTGCGCGAAGAATGGGAGCGCGATCATAAGCTGAGGAACGATCCGCGCATCACCCGCGTCGGCCGCTTCCTGCGTAAGACTAGCCTGGACGAACTGCCCCAGTTGTTCAACGTGCTGCGCGGCGAGATGAGCCTGGTCGGACCCCGCCCCATCGTCAGCGGCGAGATTCAAAAATATGGTAGATCGTTTACCCTCTATCGCCAGGTGATCCCCGGTCTGACCGGACTATGGCAGGTTTCCGGCCGCAACCTGACCTCCTATCGGGAGCGGGTTGAGCTGGACGACTATTACGTGCGCAACTGGTCGCCCTGGCTCGATGTGTATCTGCTGGCGCGAACCGTGAAAGTGGTGATAACCGGCTATGGCGCATTCTAATTCGTGGAGCGGACTCTCAGTCTGCCACGCCGGGACTTATCCCGGCGCTCTTGGCTGCGGCTCCGCTGCTTTGTGGGGCAGGTTGTCAACCTGCGGACTGATTTTCAATCGGTCCAGCCGGGCGCAGCCCGGCCGCTCGCTGGCAAGGACTGAGACCGGGCTCACCCTAAATTCCGCCACCTGGGGATCGACGCCTTTGCGCGCCGGGAGACCGGCCATGACCGGCCATCTGGCCCGGCTCGCCTTTCTCCTGCTGGCCCTCGCCCCCGCCGCCTTTTCCGCGGTCTATTACGTCGATAGCTACAACGGCCTGGACAACAATACCGGCCTGAGCCCGTCGGCGGCGTGGATGACGCTGGGACGCGTGCGCCAGGCGCGGCTGTTCCCCGGCGATTACGTGCTGCTGGTGCGCGGCGGCATCTGGTACGAGCAGTTGATCGTGAACGCTTCCGGCAGCGATGGAGCGCCGGTCGCGTTTGCGGCCTACGGGCCCGGTACCGCCATGCCGGTGATCGACGGCACTACCGTCAATGTGCCGCAACAGAGCGCCCTGGTCACGGTTTCCTCCCGCTCCTGGGTGACCATCGACGGCATCGAGATCCGCAACTCGGTGCGCGACGGCTTCATGGTTTACAACGCAGCCAATGTCGCTTTGCGCAATTGCGCGGTCCACGGCCACCAGTTCAACGGCGTGATCGTTTTCGATTCGAGCAACGTCACCGTGGCGAACTGCGAACTCTACGGCAACAGCCTGAACACCGCCGCGAGCTATGCGGGCATTTCGATCGACGGCGACAACAATACTCCGGTGGGATTTGGAATCCTGGGCAATCGCATCCACGATAACGTGGGCGGCCAGGGCTGGAACGGCGCCAACGGTATTTGCCTCGGCCACACCGGTAGCAACATACCCACGCTTTCCGGGGTCGAGATTCGCGGTAACCAGATCTACAACAACGGTAACCCCTCCCAGAACCAGGCCGGGCGCGGCATTTCGGGCAGCTTCAACGGCGACGTCACCATCGTGGATAACACCGTGTACCGCAATGCCTCGGCCGGCGTCTACCTGGGGGACGTGGGGCTCAGCCCCGTCATCGACATCGCCCAAAACGTCTTTTACGATAACGCCCTGCGCCAATTCGGCGGCTACACCACCGCCAGCGCCACCGCCAGCCAGAACCTGCTGCTGGTGGACGATCCCACCATCACTGCCATGGGCGCGGAAGTCGGCGGGCTGGGACCGTGGACCATCGAGCAAAACACGTTCGTCTATACCACCAACACCACCGATCCTTACCGTGGCTTCATCCGCATCAACAACCCGGAGCAGGACGCCCTTCTGATCTCCAACTTCAACACCTTTTATTCCGCCGGCCCCAAGCGCTGGATCGATTCAGGCGACGTGGTTCTGACATTCGCGCAATGGCAGGCGGCGGGCTACGACGGCAATAGCGCCAATCCGAGATAACCGTGAAACATTCCATCGCTACTCGCACTCTCGCGCTCTCGAAGCCGGTGTTCACCGTGAGTCTCGATTTTGAGTTGCTGTGGGGCACTCGAGACCGTCCTTATAACGAGGCGTTCGAATCGCTCTGCGCCATCGAACGGGAGAAGGTTTTCGACCGTTTGCTCGGCCTGCTGGCCGCGAGTCGCATCAGCGCCACCTGGGCGGTGGTCGGCAAACTGTTTTTGCAGGATGGCGGCCGCGACCCGCTCCTTCATGCCGCCGACCTGGTGGAGAGAATCCGCCGCTGTCCGGTGCCCCAGGAGATCGGTTCCCACACCCTCACCCACGCCGAGATGGGGAAAATCTCCCGGCGCGAAGCCAAAGCCGAACTGGAAGGCTGGGCGCGGCTGGCGCGGCTGGCCGGGTTGGAATATCAGTCGATTGTTTTTCCCCGCAACTGCCCCGGCCATGCGGACGTGGTTCGCGAGAGCGGCTTCCGTTGTTTCCGCGGACAAGAGCGCACCTGGTACGCCGCTCGCCCGCGCCCGCTGCGGCGGTTGGGGCACCTGCTGGACATCGTCACTGCCCGCACCCCTCAAACCGCGCTGCCGCGCCTCGAAGACGGGCTTTGGAACATACCCGGGTCGATGCTGTACACGCCCGCGTTCGGAGTGCGGCGTTTCCTGCCGGTTTGGCTGCGGGTGTTGCGCGCCAACCGCGGCCTGGACCGCGCCATCGGCCGCCGCGAGGTCTTCCACCTGTGGTTTCATCCGACCGACCTGACCCGCCGGACCGACGCCATGCTGGACGGCTTGCGCCGGATCTTCGAGCGCGCCGCCCGGTTGCGCGACGCTGGAGCGCTGGACATTCTTCCCATGCGTGCGCTCTTGCCGCCAGACTTGGAAACCCCTCGGGAGGAGGTTGTTCATGACGCCGCTCACCGCTGAGAACCAGCTTCCTGTGGAGCAGGTTGTTCCTGTGGGGCAGGTTGGCAACCCGCCGACCGATTGGGGGCGCCCCCTGGGCCCGGTCCAATCTTCCATCAGTCCGGTAGTTCAAGAACCCGTCTCGACGTCCGCTCGCGGCTGTGCTGTGGGGCAGGTTGGCAACCTGCCGACCGATTCTCAATCGGTCCAATCTTCCACCGGTTCGGACGTTCCGGGACCCGCCTCGACACCCGCTCGCGATTGTGATGCGGCGCCAATCTCGCTGGCCGTCCGTTTGTCCCGTGGCCATCTCGAAGCTCGCGAGGTCCTGCGCTACGCCACCGATCTCGCCGCCGATCTCGCCGCGCGCCATCGGGCGGGCCGCGCGCACGGCGCCATCGCGCCGGAAGCCGTACTGCTGGCCGGCGGCTCCGCGCGCCTCGAGGACCCGCCCCGGTTGGGCATTTCCGCGGGCCTCGATGCCGTGCAGTTCGCCGCCTTGCTCCGGGTAATGGCGCGCGCCTGCGCCGAACCGGATCGTGCCGCTCTCGGAGCCTCCCTCGGGGCGCTCTGCGGCCGCTATCTCAACCCGGAAGCCGGGCCCGGCGCGCAGTCTTTCAAGAAACTGCTGCTGGCGCTCAAGGTCCTGCGCGTGCAGTATGGGAACCGTGTGCCGGCAGCCGTGGCGCGGCCCGTGGAAATCGTCCCCGGCCCCGATCCGGCCGGCTCGCGGCCCGCGCCCGAACCTTCCAAGTCCAGGCGCCGCAAGATCCGGATCTTGATCCGCGCCGTGCCTTCCGCTACCCAACTGATTCCCTATCGACAGCCGGAGCCGCGCCCGTCTCTCTGGCGAAAACTTCGCTTCCTGTTCCTCGGGCGATGACAAGAACCGGAGACACAAGGAACACTCATGCGTACCTACGCCGCGGTCGAACAACCGAAGCACCTGATACAGATTCAAGGCGCCGTGCCGTCCCCCGCCCGCCCGCCGGTTTCGCCGGATGGATCGAACCTGGCGGCCTTTTGGGAGAATCGCGGCCTCCGCGTCTGCCGCCGGGATGGCGTTTCTTGGGGCGAATACAAAGGCGGATTCTTCTCGAGCCTGCCCTTTCACCTGAATCTCGACGCCACTGGCGAGCAGTTGCGCGCCGCCCTCCGCGCTACCGGGGCGCGCGGCTTGCGCTTCCCCTCCGCCAATCTGCCCGGCCTGGCTAGCGGGATCTACGTCTGCCGTCCCTCGGCTTACACCCTGCAGTCGGTTTCGCGCAAACAGCGCGGCCACGTCACCCACGGAATGGAGGCTTGCCAGTTCCGCGCCGTCGACCCGGATGAACTCCTCCGCGAGGGCATGAACTTGAACCGCGATACGCTCGACCGCCAGCAGCGCCACGACGCCCGTTTTCTGGACCCGGCCCGATGGGCCGGTTTTGTGGACGCGGTGCGGCGCTCCCCCGGCGTCGCCGTCCACGGCGCCTATATTGGCGGGCGCCTGGCCGCCTACATGGTGAGCTGCCGCGACGGCGGCTGGCTGCACCTGATGTTCAAGATGTCCCGCGCCGCCGACCTGGATTTCTATCCCAATCATGCCCTCGACTATTGGGTACTGTCCCAGGCCGCTGGCGATCCGGAAATCGAGTTCGTCGGCAACGGCTTTGCCTCGCTCGTGCCGAATGAAGGTTTGGACCGCTATAAGCGCCAGATGGGTTACCAGCTCCAGCCTCACAATCTCTGCCTGCACCTGGCTCCCGCGGCCGCGCCCTGGCTCGCCAACCGGCTGACCGTATCGATGGCGCGGGCCGCCGCCTCGCGTCTGCCCAACCATCCCGGCCTGGCCTACGCCGCGGCGATCCTGGAAGGCGTGCGCCAGACCCGCACGAAGCCGCCCGCGGACCCGGTCCAAACCGGTTCCGACGACATGTGCCAGCAGGAAGAGGCCACCGGTTTCTCGCGCATCCTCCGCCCCGCCGCGGCCTTCCCCCTGTTACGCGCCTGGCAAACCCTGCGCAAGGGCGGCGTGCCGTACATGTGGCGGCGCGGAACGGATTATCTCCGCCGCAAACTGCGCCGGCGTTCGGCCGGCCCGGCGAAGGTGCGTCCGCTGGCGCCGGAGGAAGTGCTCAACCTCCAGCCCGGCGATTGGGTGCAGGTGAAAACGATGGAAGAGATTCGCGCCACCCTCGACGCCCGCGGCAAGAATCGCGGCCTCTTGTTTACCGACGACATGCGCGGCTTCGCCGGCCGGCGCTTCCGCGTCTTCAAGCGCGTCGAGAGCATCTTCCTCGAAGAGTCCAAACAGCGCCGCACGCTCAAGAACACCGTCCTCCTCGAAACCGCGTACTGCCCCGGCATCACCTTCCGCTGCGACCGCTCCTGCTTTCTGTTCTGGAAAGAAGCGTGGCTCAGAAAAACCCCTCCGGAGGGCACCGAATGAAGCCGGAAATAGTCCGTCTCCCCGCCAGGCCATAACAGCCTGACAGCCGAGCGAGTTCCCGGCAACCGCTCCCTTACGGTCGCGGTAAGCGATTGCAAACACGCGGTGTCCGTAACCGAGCCGCGACCGTAAGGGAGCGGTTGCCGCGCCTAAACTAAGAAATCCCCAGATCGGCTAAGCACCCAGCCCTTCACCCCGCTCGCGATTGGTACACTATCCCAATATCCGTAACTCAACCAGGGAGGTCCGAAGTGCGAAGTGTACCGTTAGCCGTTCTATTCGCTGCCTGCGCCATGGCGCAGACGGCTGTCTCGCCGGAAAAAGAAGCTGGGATGAAGGCCGATCTCGAAGGCCAGATCGACGGCATGAAGAAACAGGCGCAGGTCATGGTCGACAGCGTCTTCAGTTTTGGGGAATTGGGTTTTCACGAAGTGGAAACCTCGAAGTATCTCACCGGCGTGCTGGAAAAAGCCGGCTTCAAGATTGAGCGCGGCTATGCCGGCATTCCCACCGCGTGGGTGGCGAGTTGGGGCGAAGGCAAGCCGGTGATTTCGCTAGGCTCGGACATCGACGACATTCCGCAAGCCTCGCAAAAGCCCGGCGTGGGATACCACGATCCGCTCGTCGCCGGCGCTCCCGGCCATGGCGAAGGGCACAACTCCGGCGTGCCGCTGAATATCCTGGCGGCGCTAGCGGTCAAGAAGGTGATGGAGCGCGAGCACCTGAAGGGCACCATTCGCCTGTGGCCCGGTGTGGCGGAAGAACTCGTCGGGACCAAGGCTTACTACGTCCGCGAGGGCATGTTTAAGGATGTCGACGTGGTCTTGTTCTGCCACGTAGCGGCCGGCTTCGGCGTCTCTTACGGCCCGTCGGTCAACCAGAACGGCCTGGTCTCGGTGGAGTATTCGTTCAAGGGCGAAAGCGCCCATGCCGCCGGCGCTCCATGGCGCGGCAAAAGTGCGCTCGACGCGGTGGAGCTGATGGACGTGGGCTGGAACTTCCGCCGCGAGCATCTGCGCCTGGCGCAGCGCTCCCATTACGTCATCACCGATGGCGGCGATCAGCCCAACGTGGTGCCGCCCACCGCCGCCGTCTGGTATTACTTCCGCGAGGCCGACTACGACCACATCTTGGACCTCTGGCAAAAGGGCGACAACATGGCCAAGGGCGCCACGCTCATGACCGATACCACCTTCACTGAGCGCCTGCTGGGCACCGCCTGGCCCGGCTACTTCAGCAAGCCCATCGCTCTGGCCATGTACGAGAACATCAAGAAAGTCGGCTTGCCGGCATGGTCGGAAGACGACCAGAACCTGGCCCGCGGTTTGCAAAAGGAACTGAAGGTGCCCGTGCGCGGCCTCACCAGCAAAATCCCTCCCATGCGCGAGCCGCGCCCGCCCCAGACCGATGACGCCGAGGAGGGCCTGGGACAGGGCCAGCAGCCCACCGGCGGCGGTTCCGACGATATCGGCGACGTCTCCTGGAACGTGCCCACTATCGTCCTTCGCTACCCGTCCAATATTCCCGGCGGTCCCGGCCACAATTGGGCCAACGGCGTTTCCATGGCAACGCCCATCGCCCACAAGGGTGTCGTGGCCGGCGCCAAGGCCCAGGCCATGACCATGCTCGACATTTTGGTCCATCCCGAGCTGGTGAAGCAGGCCTGGGACTATTTCAACGACGTCCAGACCAAGGAGACCAAGTACAAGAGCTTCCTGCGCCCCGACGACAAGCCGGCCATCTGGCTCAATACCAGGATCATGGAAACCTACCGCGACAAAATGCGCCCGTTCTATTACGATCCGTCGAAGTACGACACCTACCTGGAACAACTCGGGATCAAATATCCCACCGTGCGGCCGGAATGAGCTTCCGTCGCATTACGACCGCTGGCGGAACCCGTGGGGCAGACCATCGTTTTTTGTGGTCTGCCCTTCACCACCCACCCGAACCTGCTCGCTCGTCCTCCTATTTAGCCTCTTACGATCACAACCGAGCCGCGACCGCGAGGGAGCGGTTGCCGACAGCCTTCACCTACCGAGCCGCGACCGTAAGGGAGCGGTTGCCGACAGCCTTCACCTACCGAGCCGCGACCGTAAGGGAGCGGTTGCCTTGGCTGATAGCTGACCGCTGATAGCTGAAAGCTTCTGCTAGCCTGGAACTATGCAGTTCTCAGAGTCCATCTTTGCGACCCGTTTTCAGATTACCCGGCGCGACCTGGAAGCTTACCTGGCGGAAGCGTTATCGGCGGGTGGCGATTACGCCGACCTGTATTTTGAATATATGCTGACAAGCTCCATCGGCATCGACGAATCGATGGTAAAGAGCGCGTCGCAGGGCGTTGGCATGGGCGTGGGCGTGCGGGTGATTGCGGGGGAACGCACCGGCTACGCTTATAGCGACGACCTGGCGCCGGAGAAAGTCCGCAAAGCGGCGCGCGTGGCGGCGTCGATCGCCTCCGGGCCCAGCAAAGTGGAAAAATTCGATCTGAACGAAGGCATGCGCCACAATTTGTATCCCGTCGTGACCGCGCCCACCGAAACGGCCTTCGCCGACCGTGTGGAGTTGATAAAGCGTGCCGACCGCGCCGCGCGGGCTTACGACCCACGCATCTTTCAGGTGCAGGCCGTGTACGCCGACCACCTGCGTTATGTGCTGGTGGCCACCAGCGAAGGCGTGCTCACGGCCGACCGCCAGCCGCTGGCGCGCATGAGCGTCTCGGCCCTGGCGCGGCAGAGCGGCGGCCGGCCGCAGCGGGGCCACGCCGGCGGCGGCGGCCGCGTCGAGCTGGATTTCTTTCTCAAGGAGAAGACTCCCGAACACTTCGCCCACGAAGCCGCGCGGGAAGCCGTCGTCATGCTGGATGCGGTGGAGACGCCCGCCGGGGAAACTACGGTGGTGCTGGGGCCGGGCTGGCCGGGCATTCTCCTGCACGAGGCCGTGGGCCACGGATTGGAGGCCGATTTCAACCGCAAAGGCGTCTCGGCGTTCACCGGCCGGATCGGACAGAAAGTGGCCAGCGAGCTGTGTACGGTCGTCGACGACGGCACCATCCGCAGCCGCCGCGGCTCGCTCAACGTGGACGACGAAGGGCAGCCCACCGAACGCAACGTGCTGATCGAAAACGGCGTGCTGCGCGGCTACCTGCAGGACAAGCTTTCGAGCCGCCTGCTCCACACAAAATCCACCGGCAGCGGCCGCCGCGAAAGCTACGCCCACATCCCCATGCCGCGCATGACCAATACATTTATGCTGGCCGGGGAAAGCGATCCCCAGGACATCGTGCGGTCGGTATCGAAGGGGATCTATTGCGCCAATTTCGGCGGCGGACAGGTAGACATCACCAGCGGCAATTTTGTTTTTTCAGCCTCGGAAAGCTACCTGATCGAGGACGGCAAACTGACCCGCCCGGTGCGCAACGCCACCCTCATCGGCAACGGTCCGGAAGCGTTGAAGCACGTCAGCATGGTGGGCAACGACCTGCGTCTCGACGAAGGCATCGGCGTGTGCGGCAAGGAAGGCCAAAGCGTCCCTGTGGGCGTCGGCATCCCCACCATCAGGATCGACCATATGACCGTGGGCGGAACGGCGTAGCGGCTCTCGGCCAAGACCCGTGAGGCAGGCACTTCTGCGTACCGCGTCGAGACTCCGAACTCTGAAGTCGCCCCGGCGGTTTTCTGGTGCTGAGGAAAATAGGCTCAACTGACGGGGACTGGCGCGGGGAGCCAGGTGGGACAGACGATCGTTTTTTGTCGTCTGTCAGGCTCGGGCAGCGTGTCGAGGCCTGACAGACGACGAAAAACGATCGTCTGTCCCACCTCCGGGTCGCCGAAACCCGGCTCACCTCAATTTCCATGACTTCCGGAGTTCGGAGACTCGTCTCGACGCGCTTTGGTTTGATCGGGAGACCCGCCTTTCGTGCTAGGTCTTCGATCGCCTGGACAAGCCCTTTGGTGGGGAGTAGGCTGGTAACCTGTGGAGAGCTTTAACCCCGCAGGTACCCGCTGGAATCCGAAACCCGGCGCACTCAAGCGATCGACTCTTTGCCGGATCCCGGCCGGCCTCCTGTTGCTCGCCTTATGGGCCTCGGCGCAGACCATCGCTGTTTCGCCCGCCGGTCCCATCCGCACCCTGGCGGAAGCGCGCGATGCCGCCCGGGCGCAACGCGGCGCCGGCCGCACCGGCACCATCACCATCCGGATTGGCGCCGGCGTCTATTTCCTGCCGGAGACGCTGGTTCTCTCACCCGACTATTCCGATACGGTTTGGGAAGCTGCCCCGGGAGCGCGCCCCGTCATCAGCGGCGGCCGTATCCTTACCGGCTGGAAAAAGGGCGCCGGTCCGCAGTGGACCGCCGACGCCTCGGGCCCTGACTTCCGCCAGCTTTTCATCGGCGGGCGCCGTGCCCAGAGAGCCCGCACCCCCAACGCCGGCTTCTACCGCATCGACGGGGCCAGCCCCCAGGACAAACCCGCACAGATCCGCTTCCGCGGCAATGACATCCGCCCGGAGTGGGCCGCGCGCGGCGACGTCGAGGTGGTCGCGCTGCTGGCCTGGGCCGACTTTCGCATGCCTCTCGCCAGTGTGGACGAGAGCGCTCATACCGCCGTGCTCACCGACGACCCGCGCCCGTCCAACAAAGAAGCCGACGCCCGCTATTACATCGAAAACGCACCCGACGCGCTGGACCAGCCGGGCGAATGGTATCTCGACCGCCAGACCCACACGGTTTCCTACTGGCCCCTGGCCGGCGAAAACCTGGCCATTGACCAGGCCATCGCACCGGCCCTGGTGGAACTCGTCCGCCTGGAGGGCAACCCCGAACGGGGACGCTTCGTCCACAACGTCGTCTTCCGCGGCCTGCAATTCGTCCACGCCGATTGGACCATGCCCGGCCACGGCTACGCGGACACCCAGGCCGCCCAGCCCGCGCCGGCCGCCATCGTCGGCGTCGGCGCCACCGATTGCACCATCGAAAGATGCACCGTGGCCCATTCGGGCGGCTACGCCATCTTCTTCGGACGCGGCTCGAAACGCAACCGGATTCTGGCCAGCGAACTGTACGATCTGGGCGGAGGCGGCGTAAAGCTGGGCGAGCCTCGCCAGTTTCCCGACGAACCCGAGCGGAACTACGAAAACGTGGTGGCCGACAATCACATTCACGATCTCGGCCTGGTCTACGCCCCCGCGGTCGGCGTGTGGGTCCTCCAGAGCGGCCGCAACCAGATTGTCCACAACCACATTCACGATCTCTTCTATACCGCCATTTCCGTGGGCTGGACATGGGGGTACGCCGAAAATCAGTCCCAGGGCAATATCGTCGAGTACAACCACCTGCACCATATCGGCAAGGAGATGCTCAGCGATATGGGCGGCATTTACACCCTCGGCGTGCAGCCCGGGACGCGCATCCGCTACAACCTGATCCACGACATTTCGTCGTTCACCTACGGAGGCTGGGGCATCTATCCCGACGAAGGCTCGTCGGAAATGCTGATTGAAAACAACGTGGTCTACCGGTGCAAGAGCGCCGGTTTCCACCAGCACTACGGCCGCGAGAATACGGTGCGCAACAACATCTTCGCCTTCAACCAGGAAAACCAGTTGATGCGCACTCGCGCCGAGCCGCACGTTTCGTTCACCTTCGAACACAACATCGTCTACTTCGATCAGGGCCGTCTGCTGGGCACCAACTGGACCGGCGACGGCTTCATCATGAAGGGGAACCTCTATTTCGATACCCGCGGCAGCGAGATTAGCTTCGCCGGCCAGCCATTCGCCGAGTGGCAGTCGGCCGGACGGGACGCCGGCTCTGCCATCGCCGACCCGCTCTTCGTGAATGCCGGAAACTTCGATTTCCGCCTGCTCCCCGAGTCGCCCGCCCTCAAGCTGGGCTTTCACCCGATCGACTTAAGCACTGTCGGCCCGCGCGTGCCGGCGGGCCAGTAAGCACCCTCCCCGGCAGGGGCAGCTCCCTACGCGCGAGCCCGCGAGGCGCTTGGCTGTCGTGAGGCGCGCCACGCTTCCCCTCGCGCCCGGATGTAGGCGGTGCATTCGCTGTCCGTCCTTAGCCGGGGCCTCGTGTAGTGGATTCCGCCCAGACTGTCGGGAACTGGAAGCTCCGCCATTAGCTCGGCATGCACTTCCTGCAAATGCGAAGGCCTCTCTTCATCCGGATTCAGCCCCGCGAATGCGGGCACCGTCACGCCCTGCAGCGGATCGTCCGTGCGCGGTTTTGCCAGGGTAAGTACGTCGCCCACGGCGCTCGCCGCGGCATCGCGTGCCGTGAGCGCCGGCAAGTTCCAGCGCGTTTCGATGGTCTTCAAGATAGACGTGTGATCGAGCGGCGTCGCTCCCGCGGCCGCTCGAAACACGGTTCCCGCCGCGATCAAAGGCGATACCAGCACCGTCGGCACGCGTGGGCCGAAGCGCGTGAAGTCGAATCCATACTCGCCCGCCGAATTGTCCGGCGGTACCGCGCCCGAAGGCGGCGGCACGTGGTCGAAGCAGCCTCCGTGCTCGTCGTAGGTGACGATCAGCAACGTTTGGTTCCAGGCGGGTCCGTTCCGCAGCGCATAGTAGACGTCGTGAATCAGTTGCTCGCCCAACGCGACGTTATAGTTCGGGTGTTGGCTGTTCCCGCTCGCGCCCCAGCTCGGCTCCAGAAATGTGTAAGCCGGCAGGGTTCCGTTCGCCGCGGCCGTCTGGAAATCCGTGAACTGGCCGAAGTGGCTGTCATCCGCATTGGTTAGATCGGAGAAGTCCGACCGTGTCAGCGGCGGCGCGTCGTAGCCGTAAATACTCCACGTTACGTTGTTGTTTGAGAGCAAACTGAAAATAGTCGGGCAGGTGTACTTCGTGGTCTTGTCATCCATGTGGCCCTGCGAAGTCCCCGCATTCACGAAGGCCCGGTTCGGCAGTGTCTCGGTCGGGACGGAGCCAAACCAGTTATCGCAAACCGCGAACCCCCTGGCAAGACCGGAAAGGACCGGCAGCATGGCCGGGGGAAACACGCCCATGATGCTGCCGGCAGTGGTGCCGGCAATGATCGAGTAGCCCTCTTTCGACTCCCATCCGAGGGTGTAGCTGAAATCGGTGACGAAGCCCTGGTTGGTTGCCACCGGCGGGGTGGGAGCCGTTGTGCTGCCGAAAAGCTGAGAGTTTGTAGCAGTGTAACCTTCGCCTGGATCCGCGCCCGGCATGAGGTACGCATTGGCATCGGTCGCCGCGATCGCGAACACCGGAACCGCCGAACCATCCGTGCCCGGGTTCGATTCATTTCCCGCCAGCCCTTCAAATGGCTGACCCGTGGGCGAAATATTGCCGCTACCTGAGTACAGGAGTCCCAACATGTGGTCAAACGAACGGTTTTCCAGCATCAGAACAACGATGTGATCGATCGACGATAGTTGATTATTGGGCATCTGCCCTCCCCCCCCGGCTATCACTATAACGCCGCGGTTGTGAATCGCTGGTTACGTTTGGATGTCAATACCCCTGTTAGAATCGAATCATCCGATGCCCACCCAGGCCCCTCCAGCATCCGCGCGTCAGTTTTTTTCGCGGCACGGCACGCTGTCGAAATGGCATCCGAACTACGAGTTTCGGCAGGGACAGGTGGAGATGGCCGAAGCGGTCGAATCGGCACTGCGCGACCGTCGTCACCTGATCGTAGAAGCCGGCACGGGCACGGGCAAGACGCTGGCCTACCTGGTTCCGGCGCTGCTCTCCGGCAAGCGCATCGTGGTTTCCACCGGTACCAAGAACCTGCAGGAGCAGCTTTTTTTCAAAGACGTTCCCTTCCTGCAGAAGCATTTTCCCCGGCCGCTCAAAGTCTGCTACATGAAGGGGCGGAACAACTACGCCTGCCGCCAGAAAATCTACGAGGCCGAGAAATCGCCGGTGCTCAACGGCCTGGAAGAAGTGGCCGATTTCGAAATCATTCAGAATTGGGAAAAGACCACCGAGTTCGGGGACCGCGCCGAAATCGGGAAGCTGCCCGAATCGTCGACCGCCTGGGCCAAATTCGATGCCCGCAGCGATCTTTGCAGCGGCAGCAAGTGCCCCAACTTCGACCGCTGCTTCATCACCCTGATGCACCGCCGCGCCGCCGAAAGCGACATCGTCATCGTCAATCACCACCTGTTCTTCGCCGACCTGGCTTTGAAAGACGACAACGACGAAGGCGGCGTGCTGCCCGATTACCACGCCGTGGTGTTCGACGAGGCGCATGAGATCGAAGACACCGCCGGACAGTACTTCGGCGTTTCGCTCAGCAACTACCGCATCCACGATCTGCGCCGCGACCTGGCCGTGGTCAGCCGCATGAAGAAATTCGGCACCGTGGAGCTGGACCGCCTCCTGGACCGCATGGAAGAGCTGACCAACGACTTTTTCTCCCTGTTCGGCGAACCCGACCGCCGCATCGCCTTCCAGGGTCGCGACAGCTTTCGCGAGGCCAACCTCGAAGCCTATTCCGACCTCGTCGCCACCTTCGATCTGCTGGCCGCGCACCTCAAGCTCATCGACAAGCCGCCGGAGGAAATCGCTCCCCTTCACCGGCGCACGCTGGAGCTTGCCATGGCGCTCCGTTTCGTGATCGAAGAAGACGACGAGCGTTACGTCTATTGGATCGAGAAGCGCGGCCGAGGCTGCTACCTGCAAGCCACGCCCATCGACGTATCGAGCATTCTCTCCGAGCGCCTGTTCGAGCGCGTCGAAACGGTGATTTTGACTTCCGCCACGCTGGCCGTCGCCGGCGGATTCGATTTCCTGGAATCCCGGCTGGGCATGCGCAGCCCCCGCAGCTTAATTGTCGAGGGCCATTTCGACTACCGGAAACAAACCCTGCTCTACGTGCCGCAGCACCTGCCGGAACCGCGCAACCCCGCCTTTTCCGCCGCCGCCGCCGAGGAAGTCACCGAGATTCTCAACCATAGCCGCGGCCGCGCGTTCGTGCTCTTCACCAGCTTTCAGCAGATGCGCCTGGTGCACGACAAGGTTTCGCTGGCGATCGATTTCCCCATTCTGCTGCAGGGCACCGGCCCGCGCCGCGCCCTGCTCGAAGAGTTCCGGTCCACCCCCAACGCGGTGCTGTTCGCCACCTCTTCGTTCTGGCAGGGCGTGGACGTGCCGGGCGAGCAATTGAGCTGCGTTATTATAGATAAGTTGCCTTTCGCGGTGCCGAACGACCCGGTGGTAAACGCGCGCATCGAAAGCATCCGCAGGGCCGGCGGCAATCCGTTCTATGATTACCAGGTCCCGCAAGCCGCCATTGCCCTGAAACAGGGATTCGGACGCCTCATCCGCGCCAGGACCGACCGCGGCGTGCTGGTGTTGCTCGATAACCGCATCACCAAGCAGCGTTACGGGCAGGTGTTTTTCGATAGCCTGCCGGATTACGGATTCACCACCAGCCGGAGCGACGTAGAGAAATTCTTCCGTATTTGAAGCCACTATGTTTGAAGTAACCATCGAAGAGAGCTTTTCCGCCGGACACGCCCTTCGCAACTACCACGGCAAATGCGAAAACGTACACGGGCACAACTACCGCTGCCAGGTGAACTTGGCCGGCGAGGAACTGGATGAAATCGGCCTGTTGGTGGATTTCGTGGCGCTGAAGAAGACGGTCCACGCGGTCCTCGACCGGCTCGACCATCAGTGGCTCAATGACCTTCCCCCTTTCGATAAGCTGAACCCGTCGGCCGAGAATATCGCCCGCCATATCCACGATGAAGTGGAAACCGGCCTCCAGTTGCCTTCAGGCGTGCGCATCCAGTTCGTGAAGCTGTGGGAAACGGACACCTGCAGCGCCACCTACCGGAGGTCCTGACCTCACGGGCTAAAGCCTGTGCCTCCGGCGCTACACTGATACAGACCGGAAGCCACTACGAGGTACGTTCATGAATCGACGCCAGTTTGTTTCCTCCGCCGGAGCCGTGGCTCTGGCCCCCGCCGCTGCCCGGCAGGCCTCGGCCGACGCGCCCGCGCCGCGCGCGCGCATGCGGCTGGGATGCCAAAGCGCTCCCACCACCGGCGCCCACCTGAAGTACCTGGCGCGCTACGGCGTTCGCGACATTTGCGGTTATCCCGAAATCCCGGCCGACCGGCTTTACGCCACCGTGGACGAGTTGAAGCGCATGCGCGATCTGGCCGAAGCGAACCGCATTCACGTGGAATGCGTGGCGCCGCCGTTCTTAGCCTCCAGCCACATCGACAAGGAAAAGCACCCGGCCATCATGCTGGCCCAAAGCCCGGAGCGCGACCGCGATATCGAGCAGTTGCAAACCTTCATTCGCAATTGCGCCGCCGGCGGGGTGCCCTCGTTCAAATACAACATGAGCATTCTGGGCGTGGTGCGCACCGGCCGCGTTCCGGGCCGCGGCGACTCGACCTACAGCGCCTGGAGCCTCGCCAGCGCCCATCCCCAGCCGCCCCTCACCCGCGCCGGCCGCGTGGATGCGGATCGCTTTTGGGAGCGAATTACCTATTTCCTCGACCGCGTGGTTCCGGTGGCCGATGAATATAAGGTGCGCATGGCCTGCCATCCCCACGATCCCGGCATGCCTCCGGAAGGCTACCAGGGCGTGAACCGCGTGCTGGGCACGGTGGACGGCTTGAAACGCTTCGTCTCCATTCGCGAAAGCCCCTATCACGGCTTGAATTTCTGCCAGGGCACGGTTTCCGAAATGTTGCGCGATCCCGGGAAGGAAATCTTCGACGTCATCCGCTACTTCGGCACGCGCAACAAGATCTTCAACGTGCATTTCCGCAACATCCGCGGCCACCGCGACGAATTCGTCGAAGTCTATCCCGACGAAGGCGACGTCGATTTCGTCGAAGCCATCAAGGTTTACCGGGAAGTGGGCTACCCCTACCTGTTAATGCCCGACCACGTACCCCAAGCCGCCTCCGATCCCAACGGATTGCAAAGCTTCGCCTTCTGCTACGGATATATCCGGGCTCTGGTCCAGGCGGCCGACCGAATCGCGTAACCTTGCCCCCGCACCTTTTCCGTGCTACACTGTTTTCGTGATGAGTGCAACAGCCACGAAGAAGCTAACGACCAGGAATGTTACCATCAGGATCTCGGACGAGGCTGTTCTTTGGGCGCGGCGCAAGGCGGCGGAGGAGAACACGTCGATATCCCGGCTGGTTGGCGAAATGCTGGAACGCCAGATGCGGTTGTCCGACGAATACTGGAGGGCGTTCGAGCACTGGAAATCGAACCGGGCGGTGGCCGCCGCGAGTGCCGCCGAACGCCTCAGCCGCGAGGACGTTCATGAACGCCGGTGACGGCTTCTTTGTTGACTCGAACCTGCTGCTCTATTACATCGACCCTGGGGACGCCGCCAAGCGGGAGCGCGCCACCGAGTGGTTGGAAGCTCTCTGGATGGCGGGCTCCGGCCGGCTGAGCTGGCAGGTGCTGCACGAATTCTACTGGAACGCGGTGAAGAAAATGCGCCTGCAGCCGGCCGCCGCGCGAGAGATCGTCGAGGATCTCAGCCACTGGAGGCCGGTGGATAGTTCGCTCGGCCTGGTCCAACAAGCCTGGCAGTGGACGGACACCGCGCAGCTCACCTATTGGGACGCCCTCATCCTGGCCGCCGCCCAGCGCTCCGGCGCCCGCTACCTTCTCTCGGAAGACTTCCAACCCGGCCGCCGCTACGCGGACGTCGAAGTGCTGAACCCGTTCGACCATTCACCCACCGAGTTCGCGCTGTCAGCCGGCTAAACGGCCATAGGGGAATAGCCATTCCAATTGACGGTGACGGTAACCGCTCTTGCGGTCGCGGCTCTGAAACGCGCGAAACCGAGCCGCGACCGTAAGGGAGCGGTTGCCCGTCGCCCGCGCCCTTTGGCAATCGCAAAGGAGTTGTGATATGCTGCTCCTTTGGATATGCCAAAGGACCGCTCGGAAGTACTGCAAGGCACGCTCGACCTGATGGTGCTCAAGACCCTCGATGCGCTGGGCCCATTGCACGGCTATGGCGTGGCGCGCCGCCTGGAACAACTCAGCGAAGAACTGCTGCGGCTGAACGAGGGCACGGTATACGCCTCTCTGCTGCGGCTGGCGCAGAAGGGCTGGATCCGCTCGGAGTGGGGTGCCTCGGAAAACAAGCGCAAGGCGAGGTTCTATTCCATCACCAGGGCCGGGCGCAAACAACTGGCCCGCGAAGCCGAGAGCTGGGAACGCATCTCCGGCGTAATCGGCCGCGTCTTGCGGTTGGAGAGCCAGGGGTAGCGCGGGGGTCAACACGTATGCTGCGTCCGGTGTTCTCGCGCATCCGGGCGACGCTTCGCCGGCGCCGCCTGGATGCAGAATTCGACGACGAGGTTCAAGCTCACCTGGACATGCTCAAGGAGCGCTTCATCCGCCTCGGCATGTCCCCGGCCGAGGCGTTCTACGCCGCGCGGCGCCAATTTGGAGGGGTTACGCAAATGAAAGAGAATCTACGGGAGCGGCGCGCCCTGCCGCCCATCGATGTGCTGGTGGAGGACGCCCGGCATGCCTTTCGCCAGCTTCGAAAGGCGAAGGGGTTTACGGCCTCGGCCGCGCTCACGCTGGCGCTCGGCATCGGTGCCAGCACCGCCGTGTTCGCGGTACTCGATACGGTAGTGCTGCGGCCATTGCCGTTCGCCGAACCCGGCCGGCTGATGGCGTTTGCCCCCATCGACCGGCGGGGCACGCCCCACCCGACGAGTCTTTCTTATCCCAACTTCTTCGACTTCCGCGCGCAGAACCGCGTGTTCGAGCATCTGGTCTCGTATCGCGGTGGGGAGCGATTCACGCTCACCGATTCGCTGCCGGCGATACAGGTGGGTGCCGAGATCGTATCGTGGGACCTGTTCCAGATGTTGGGCGTACGACCGGAACTGGGGCGCGGCTTTCGGCCGGAAGAAGAGAAGCCCGGAACGCACGTCGCCGTGCTCAGCCACGCGCTGTGGCGGAGCCGCTTCGGCGGCGACCCCGGAATCCTCGGGCGGCGGATCCGAATCAACGGCAGTCCCTTCACCGTGGCGGGCGTGGCCCCGGCCGGTTTCCGGTTTCCAGTGGAGGACACCACCATCGAGCTGTGGACCACGGTTTCCGCCGACGAGGAAATGCTGTACCAGCGCGGGGCGCGGGTACTGGATGCGATCGGCCGCCTGAAGCCGGGCGTGACCGCCGAGCGGGCGCGCGCGCAGATGGACCAGATCGCCGGTGCGCTGGCGCGGCAATATCCCGACGACAACAAGAACGTAGCCAAAACCATGGTAATGCCGGAACTGGAACGGCTTACCGGCAGGAGCCGCAAGCCGTTGTGGATTCTGCTGGGCGCGGTGGGGCTGGTCCTGTTGATCGCCTGCGCCAACGTGGCGAATCTGCTGCTGGCTCGCAGCACGGACCGGGCTCGCGAGTTCACCCTGCGGACGGCCATCGGCGCCTCGCGCCCGGCGCTGGTGCGGCAATTGCTGGTCGAAAGCCTGATGCTCGGTCTGGTAGGCAGCGCCGGCGGAGTTCTGCTGGCGTGGGTAATGCTGAAAGCAATCCTGCCGCTGGCGGGCGAGAGCATTCCGCGCATTTGGCAAACCGGTATCGACGGACGGGCGCTGGTATTCGCGGCGCTGGTGGCAATTCTGACCAGCGTGCTGTTCAGCGTCGCGCCGGCGATCCAGGTGGTGCGCGCGGATCTGGCCGGCGCGCTGAAAGAAGGCGCGGCGAATATCGCCCGCGGCCGGCACCGCTTTCGCAGTGCCTTGGTAGTGGCGCAGATCACGCTGGGACTGATGCTGCTGGTCGGCGCCGAACTGCTGATCGCCAGTTTCCTGCACCTGGCGCAGCGGGACCCGGGCTTCCGGACCGATCATCTGTTGACCTTCGACATCGCCCTGCCCGACGCGCAGTACAACAAAGCCGCGCAGGTGGCGTTCTGCGACCGCATGATCGAGCGCCTGCGAGCGATTCCCGGGGTGCGCGCGGCCGCTACCGGCATGCCGCTGCCGCTCGGCGGTGACGAGATGTCGGTGTCGTTCGACATCGAACAACGCCCCGCCGCCGCGCCCGACCGGCCGCATTCCGACATCGCCATCGTCACTCCGGGCTACTTCGGCGCCATGCGAATTCCGCTGCTGAAGGGACGGGATTTCACCGAACGGGACACCGCCGATGCCCCGCGTGTGCTGGTGGTGAACGAAGCGTTCGCGCGCCAATACTTCCCCGGCGAGGATGTAATCGGAAAGCGCATCGAACCCGGCGCGACCAACGGCCGGCAAGATGAAATGCAGATGCGCGAGATCGTCGGCGTGGTGGGAAACGCGAAACAGGCGGCCCTGAGCGCGGATCCTGAACCCATCTACTACTTTCCTTACAAGCAGCTCTCCTGGGGTGTCGGCACGATTGTGCTGCGAACGGCCGTCCCGCCGCGGGAAGTGGAATCGGCCGCGCGGACCGTGCTGGCGGGCTTGGACAAACAGGTTCCGATGTACAAGGTTCGCACCGGCCAGGAGCTTTCGGCTACGGCGATTGCCCGCCCGCGCTTTCAGATGGTGCTGATGGTCAGCTTCGCCGTGTTCGCGCTGCTGCTGACCGTGGCCGGCCTGTACGGGGTCCTCTCCTACGCGGTGGCGAGGCGGCGGCGCGAAATCGGGCTGCGCATGGCGCTCGGCGCCGGCCGCGGGGAAATCCTCGCCTTGATCTTCCGGGAAGCCATGCAATTGGTGGCAGCCGGCCTGGCGCTGGGGTTGGCCGGCGCGGCTATCGGCGGGCGCTTGCTCGAGAGCATGGTCTACGGCATTCAACCCGGCGATCCGATTTTCGTCGCCGCGGCGTGTTGCGCCATGGTGATTACCAGCATCGCGGCGGCATACGTACCAGCGAAGCAGGCGGCGGCGGTGGACCCGATGCGGGCGTTACGGAGCGAGTAACGGGACCCGGGATGGGTCGCGAAGGTACCTGAAAACGCCAAACGCCGATGACCGCGGCAGTTTACGGTATTTCGTCTATTGCGGATATTTCAATTGACTGCTACCATACGGCAGGAGTGACATATGGTTCAGGACGCCATTACCATTCAGCCCCAGGATTCCGCGGAACTCCATGGCGTGAGCCAGCTTCTCCGCCGCGGCTCGCCGACGCTCGTGGGCCCGCAAGGGGAACGAGCCACTCTGCCCGCGCCGCTCTACAGCCTGCTCAAGGACGTTGTCCGCAGTCTGGAAAAGGGCCGTTCCCTGGTGCTGATGCCGGAGGAACAGCAACTCACCACGCAGCGGGCAGCCGAGTTGCTCGGCATGTCGCGACCGTATCTGATCCAACTCCTCAATGCGGGCGAAATGCCCTATCACCTTGTGGGCAAGCACCGCCGTATCGCACTGCACGACGTTCTGGCGTATGCAAAGCGGCGGGCTGAAAACCGGAGGGCCGCCCTCGACAAGATGGCGCGAGATGCCTTTCAAGCCGGCCTCTACGACAACGTGGCGATCCCCGAGGGCGGCAGCGACGAATAATCGGCGCCAATGAGGCAACGTCCCGTCGCGGTCTTGGATGCATGTGTTCTGGTTCCCATGCCGGTCGCGGACACGTTGCTGCGCCTGGCCGAACCGCCCGCCCTGTACTCGCCGCGGTGGACCGATGAAATTCTCGCGGAAGTGACCCGGACGCTGGTGATCCGGTTCGGCAAAGCGCCGGAGGATGCCCTGTATCGCGAGGCGGCGATGCGGGACTTCTTTCGCGATTCGTCGGTCAAGGACTATCAACCTCTCGTCGAAAGAATGACGAACCACCCGAAGGACCGGCATGTACTTGCCGCCGCCGTCGCCTGCCGCTTCGGCACTTCCGAGAAGTTTCCCGGTTGCGTTCATTTGAGTTGACCCACTCTTGGAACAGGATTGGAGCGAGGATGTCGCCAGCGATATCATCCACGCCGAAGGCGTGCTGGGGTGG
>Ga0182016_10000234_pt1 | contig 68768 bp, 62 predicted proteins | sample 712S2MmetaG_FD_120491 | JGI IMG/M metagenome (GOLD analysis project Ga0182016, IMG submission 120491) | Permafrost microbial communities from Stordalen Mire, Sweden - 712S2M metaG | ecosystem: Environmental > Terrestrial > Soil > Wetlands > Permafrost | place: Sweden: Stordalen | collected...
AAACCATCCCCAACTGAAATACCAATCGTTCCAATACGGATGAGTCATTGCCAATTCTCCATTGCATTAACTTGATAGCCTGCTGCGAAGCCGACTACACGGCGGCGTAGCCGCTGCCAGCCAAGTGGGATGATGCGCTCATCCGATGGCGTGCTCTGTACGCTGTCACACGCTATATCGAGCCAAGCTCGCCGCTCCAAATGAGCGATCGTTCTGCGGACTTTATGCTCGCAGAAACGTTGCACGCCGCTGTGTCAATCGCAGCTCTGTGCGCTGTCGTACAGACTACCCGCGGTCGGGGTCGGTACAAATCAATCGAAGGCACGGTCAGGGTGCGCATCCGCTATGGCGCGCCGGCCTCATCCATGACGTATTCTCCGCCCGTCGGGGCGTCGAAGATGACGACATGAATGTGCTTTGTCTGGGCAGGAAGGTGATTGGCATCGCCCTGGCATTGGAAATGATCGAGACCTTTCTGAGCGCGCGCTTTAATGGCGCTCTAACCCATCTACGCCGCTTGGCGGAACTGCAGGCGTTGGAACACGAGGATCCCTGAGCTATGACAACCGATACCCTCACGCCCGATCTGCTACGCAAGATCAACGCCTACTGGCGCGCCGCCAACTACCTGTCGGTGGGTCAGATCTATCTTTACGACAATCCATTGCTGAAACGCCCACTGCGCCTGTCTGACGTCAAGCCCCTGGTGGTCGGACACTGGGGCACGACCCCGGGTCAGAATTTCATCTATGTTCATTTGAACCGGGTGATCAATAAATTTGACCTGGATATGTTCTACATCGCAGGTCCCGGTCACGGTGGTCCTGCCATTGTCGCCAACGTTTACCTGGAGGGCACGTGGAGCGAGGTGTATCCAAATGTCACGCAGGACGAGGCCGGCCTGAAGGAACTATTCAAGCAATTCTCATTCCCCGGCGGCATCTCCAGCCATGTGGCGCCCACGACTCCGGGGTCGATTCATGAGGGCGGCGAGCTCGGCTACTCCCTTAGCCATGCCTTCGGGGCGGCCTTCGACAATCCTGATCTGGTCGTTGCCTGCGTCATTGGCGATGGAGAAGCGGAAACGGGGCCTCTGGCGACCGCGTGGCAGTCCAACAAGCTACTGAATCCGATCAGCGATGGTGCCGTGCTACCGATCCTGCATTTGAACGGCTACAAGATCAGTAATCCGACGGTGCTGGCCCGCATCGAGCACGAGGAATTGGAGCAATTCATACGCGGTTGCGGCTGGATGCCCTACTTCGTGGAGGGCGATGAGCCGGAAGCCATGCATCAACTGATGGCCGTTGCCCTGGAAACGGCTATCGAGGAGATCCGGCGCATCCAGAGCCATGCGCGCGCGGCGCGCGACCCCGCGCGGCCGCGCTGGCCCATGATCGTGCTGCGATCGCCCAAGGGCTGGACGGGACCGAAAGTCGTCGATGGCCTGGCGGTGGAGGGCACGTTCCGAGCGCACCAGGTGCCACTGCTGGTGGATCCCGAACATCCGGAGCATGTGCAGCAGCTCGAAACCTGGATGAGGAGCTACAAGGCAGAGGAGCTCTTCGATGAGGCTGGCCGGCTCATGCCGGAATTGGCCGAGCTCGCGCCCAAGGGCGAGCGGCGCATGGGCGCCAATCCGCACACCAACGGGGGCGTGCTACTGCGCGACCTGCGGATGCCGGACTTTCAGGCCCATGCGGTCAATGTGCCTTCGCCAGGCGCCGTGGACGCGCAGGATACGCTCGTGCTGGGCAGCTTCCTGCGTGATGTGACGACGCTGAATCAGGAGCAGCGCAACTTTCGCGTATTCGGTCCCGACGAGACGCTCTCGAATCTGCTGGGCTCGGTGTTCGAAGTCACCAATCGTCAGTGGGACGCCCGGCAAGTTAATAATGATGAATTCCTGGCGCCGGCCGGACGGGTGCTGGACTCGATGCTCAGCGAACACCAGTGCGAGGGCTGGCTGGAGGGCTATCTACTCACCGGACGGCACGGGTTGTTCAATAGCTACGAGGCCTTCATTCGCATCATCGATTCGATGTTCAGTCAGCACGCGAAATGGCTGAAAGTCACGCTGGAGCTGCCGTGGCGGCGCAAGATTGCCTCGCTGAACTATCTGCTCGCCTCCCACGTCTGGCAGCAGGATCACAACGGCTTCACGCACCAGGATCCCGGATTCCTGGACCATGTCATCAACAAGAAAGCCGACATCGTGCGTGTCTACCTGCCGCCCGATGCCAATTGCCTGTTGTCCGTCTTTGATCACTGCCTGCGCAGCCGGCACTATGTCAACGTGGTGGTGGCGGGAAAGCATGCACTGCCCCAATGGCTGACTATGGATGAGGCAGTGGTGCACTGCACGGAAGGCATTGGTATCTGGCAATGGGCCAGCAACGACCAGGAAGCCGAACCGGACGTGGTAATGGCCTGTTGCGGGGATACGCCAACGCTGGAGATCCTGGCAGCCGTTTCCATCCTTCGCCAACACCTGCCGGATCTCAAGCTCCGCGTGGTCAACGTGGTCGATCTCATGAAGCTGCAATCCAGCAGCGAGCACCCGCATGGGTTGAGCGATGCAGACTACGACGCGCTCTTCACGAAGGACAAACACATCGTCTTTGGGTTTCATGGCTACCCATGGCTGGTCCATCGACTAACCTATCGCCGCACCAACCACAACCTGCACGTCCGCGGCTATAAAGAGGAAGGCACGATCACGACCGCCTTCGACATGAGGGTGCAGAACGACCTGGATCGCTTTCACCTGGTTCAGGATGTGGTGAATCGACTCCCGCACTTAAGCACCAAGGGCTCCTACCTGAAGCAGCTCATGCAGGACAAGCTCATCGAGCACAAGCAGTACATCGACAAGCATGGTCAGGATCTGCCGGAGATCCGGAACTGGAAGTGGGGCCTGCAGGCCAAAAATTTGCCCATCCGGCAACCTCTGAAACCTGCCGCTTAAGGGACTACGGCCGGTAGTCGCTGCGAGCGAGTTTTGAATAAGGCCAGGGATTTACCACCGCCCGAATCGGCATTTGCCGGTGGCGCTCAACCACAGGCCGTTTCGAGCCGCCACCTTCCTCGCCCCATATGACCGTAAGCTCGGTGCCGAGCTTGGCCACCTCTTCGTTGACAATCGCCAGCGAGATCCAGGCGCGTTCGTTGGCTGTGTAGGCAGCATAGGTGGAGATACCCACTGTCCGATCCTGGCTGACTACCTTGTCGTAGGGGAAAGCGGCGTAGTGGGGCGTCGGCATGTCCATGAATTTCCCCGCTAGCTCATCCCCGCACAAACTGCCCTGAACCGCCAGTACGTCGTTGGGATTCCATACGAGGGTTACCTTGCGGCGGTGAGGCTCGGACGCCATGCGCTCGAGTGCCGCACGGCCGACGAAGTCATGATCGAATCGAATGAGGCGTCCGTAGTCGAGATCCCAGGGCGTCAGGTAATAGTCCTCTACGCGATCCGAGTAAAAGCTTCCCCCCAGCGACGCCAGGGATTCGAAGCTGTCGGCCTTGAGCCACTCGCGATAGGCGCGCATGGACTCACCGCTGTAGATCGCCGGAAGGGGCGATGGAATCCAACCGGATTCGACCGCCACGCTGCCATATGCCCGGCCACCGACCTGCCACAGCCCGAACTCTTGTCCCGCCTCGAGGATTGCGTCCTTGATCTCGGCGCCCTGGTTCAGAGGCCCCCAGATCTCCAGGCCCGGTGCGCCGCCCATGCCATGTCTCAGAGCGCGGACCTTGCGACCCGCGATACGGATCTCACCCATGTTGAAGAACCTGATCGGCTCCAGCGGGGCGCCGTTGAGCTTCTCGAGAAGCGAGGGTGCGCTGGGCCCTTGAATCTCAAAACGATACGTCTTGCGCGGCTTAGGATTGGACAGCGAGCGCTCATCGCGCTCGACCCGTACGTTGAAGCCGCCGGTCTCCGCGTTGAACTGCACCCAGTTCGCGACCACTGGTCGACCGATGATCAAGTAGCGGTCGTCTTCCAGCCCGAACAGGATCACATCGCCGATGACGTAGCCATCTTGATTGCAGGTCACCAGTTGCTTGGCCTTATTGCGGCCGAAGTTGGCAAAACTGTTGATTCCGACTTGGGAGAGGAGGCGCAGCGCGTCCGGCCCCTCAATGTAGAGATCCGTCATGTGAAATGACTGATCGAGCAATGCCACCGTCTCGCGCCAGGCGCGCTGCTCGTCGCGCCAGTTGGAGAATTCCGCAGGAATTGGGTACACGTACGGCCCCATCTGCGATTCGCGCAGCATCCGCACGGCACTTCCCGCTTGATTCAGCTTGTCCTGGAGCGATACGACTGTCACGGCGATTGCACCTTATTCACAGCACATGCCGGTCATGAACGCCCGATTTGAGCGGCGGCTGCGTGAATGCGCATCAGCGCTTCAACCATTTCGGGTGTCCTCGAACGACCGATGCCGCACTCGGTTGCAATGCCGAAGTCCTGAACGAACTGATCCGCCATCTGCATACGCCGAGCGGCACCCTCCACTCCATCTTTTGCATGCACGAGCCCGAGGTAGAGCTCGGTGTCCGGCGAGCGGTGAAGCTCCTTCAGGGGGGCGAAATAGGCGGCATCTTGCCGGTCGATAGGTACCGGCATGTGAATCCAGTTGATGACACGTCCGGAGGCCGCCACCAAGAGATTCGCCAGGCTTACGGCCTTGGACAGATCCAGAGGCTCCACGAAATGCTTGGCGTCCATGTCCCCGTAGCACAGATGAAAACCCAGCTCCACATCAGTTGGGATGGCACCGCCGAGACGGGCAAACGCGGCTCTCAGTACATTCTCGAGCCCGGGATAAGGGGGAATCTGGGGAGCACGCCCATCCCATTGCAGCATTTCGATGCATACATCCCACTGGATGGCGAGATCCGCATGCGGAATTGAATCCAGAATCCGTTGCACCTCGCGCAGCATGGCTTGCTCATACGCAGGGAGCACCTTTGGAATATCGCTTGGGATGACAAAGGCGCCGATCACGGCCGCGGGTGTCGGCAAGGAGACCTGGAAGCGCGTGGATTCTGCGATGAGCCCCTGGCGTCGCGCAGTCAGGAAATCCGTGTAAGACGCGCGCGCTTCGCGTGCATAGCCCAGCTCCCCAAAATGCACATCAGCGGTGACCGCCGTGCTCTTGAGGCGCAGTGAACACAAGCCCATGCCCGGAATTGCTGCGTCGCTCGCCGGCTCAAGGAACGCGGTGGCGCGCAGTAGAGGCCATTGCCAGCTGATCCATAGGCGACGCCCACCAACTTCGCCATCGGGACAGCGCTTCAGCAACGGCTTAACAGTCTGTCCGAAAGCCTTGAACACATCCTCAACAGAATCGAGCGCTATGCTGCCGACGAAATGAACGTGCCGCGCCATGTCGTATCCCCCCTTGCTTGGATCATGTTTCCTGTCAGGCCCGCCTAAGTTACGCACCCCTTAGGAAGCTCGGAAATGAATTCTCTCGATGGATCGGATCGGCGCGGTGGATGGACTGTGTAACTTCACGCACTGGGATCGAGGTGGACGTGGTGTTTCACGAGTGCTGTCTAGAAGGGCGCGCTCAATGCCTTCTGAGTTTCCATCATAAGCCGCCCAATCTCTTGTGGTCCCACCAGATGCTTAACTTCCCATTCGCAAAGCTGTACGGAATTGCGGACGACGAGGCTCGCCCGTGGAAAGCGACGCACCATAAACTGCTCCAGCGCCGCATCTACCGACTCCGCCTGTGCAAGCAGTTCAGCCAGCACGATCGCATCTTCGATCCCCATCGCGGCGCCCTGCGCGAGCACGGGTGGATTGCAGTGGGCGGCATCTCCGATGATCAGCACTCGATCCCGATACCATGGAGGGGGAACAAGCAACCACTCAAGGTGTCGGTAAGAGATGGCGTCTGACCGAGCCAAATGCTGCACGCAAGCTCTCACCAAACCCGAGGTGTAAGGTTCGAGTTTGTCGATTAAGACGGTGGCCAACTCCTCATCGTTGTAACGAATCTCAGCGGAAGCCGCTTCAACGATATAGAGGTAGGCCGCCTCACGGGACACCGGGCATATGCCTACGACGCCGAGTGGGCCTCCCACATGGAGCTCTGTTGTGACGATGTCGACCGGCCGCGGCACTCCCGCGCGCCACACAGCCTGGCCGCAGGGCTCGGGACGGATCTGCGGAAATAGCGTGGTTCGCGTACGGGAGTGAACTCCATCCGCCCCCACCATCAAGTCGTATCGGTTTCGAGATCCGTCTGTAAATTCAACCTCCACGCCGCTCTGATCTGAATCGAATGACTTGAAACTCAGCCCCATACGCATTTTCACGCCCGCTTCGCTGGCCGCAGCCAACAGGATGGCGTGTAAGTCATTGCGTAAAATACCCGCCGTGCCGGGAAACTCAGGGCCTCCCATAGGAATTATGGGCTGACTGGCCAACAGTGCACCATCGGGCCGGCGCAAATTGATATAACTGTTTGGCATACCCTTCTCGAGACATGCATTGGCGACGCCGATGCGCGCCAAGGCTGCGATACAGTTTCCCTGCAAAGACAGGCCTACGCCCGCTTGCTGTCTGAGGTCCTGCTTAGTCTCGACAATTTCAACTTCGATGCCGGTGCGCCGTAAGGCGATTCCGAGAGTGAGTCCTGAGATTCCACCGCCGACGATAAGTATCGAACCGCGTGCCAATGGAAACTCCTCAATTGACGGAATCAATGACGGCGGAGTGTTCCTGTTGAAGCATGTCAGCGATGATCCGTCGGACACGGATGGCGGGCTCATCCGCTTTGACACTCAATTCTGGACAGCGCTCTGGGCCTAGGCGATCAAACATCGCTTGAATCTCTTCGATCGCGACCACATCCTCCATGAGCAGATTCTTAAGATCGTCGAATCGGCTGGGGTGCTGCTGCGGATAGTTGTTGCCGAAGGCGCTGAATTCGTGAGTGTAGGTCGGTCCTCCGGGCGTCACGGCGACGAGCAAAGTGTTGACGCGTCGCTGCGGATCAGGGACATCCACCTCGATGAAGCTATTGCGAATCACCACGAGGTTCGGCACATACGTCGATAACTCCAAGGTTCGCGTTACTCGCTCGCCACGCAAATGGAACACATGCGCCAGCATGGGCGGCATCGGCTCGTTGACGAAATCGCGGTAGACCTTGACGGTAGCTCCGAGGACCTCAAGCCGATACGGCATCGAGGCGACATTGCCGGTGTCGATAAGCCCATGGTGTAGATAGGTGATGTGCGTGGCGTCGGCAAGATTTTCGAGGGGCAACAGATAATTGGCTTTCAATCCAAGGTGGATGCCGGGGTCCGGATACCACCCACTGCCCTCAAGGCCGATCTCCTCGTGATTAGGCAACCTGGCGGGGTCCGCCATGGCGGGATCGCCCATCCAGATCCATACCCATCCGGCTCGTTCGATCAAGGGATAGCTGCGCACACAGAGTCTCGCGGGCGCGCTGCCCCCAGATGGCACCTTGACGCTGCGTCCATCGGCATCGAATTCAATACCATGATAGCCGCACTGAAGGCTATCGCCGATTAGCTTGCCCTTGGACAGGGGCATGCCGCGGTGCGGACAGCGATCGAATAGGGCGACTGCAGATCCGCCTTCTGTCCTGAACAGAACAATGGGATCCCCGAGGGACTCGCGCTGTAGAGGCTGGCGCCCGACCTCCCGGCTGTAGGCGATTACATACCATTGATTCATAACGTATTTCGCCATCCCCGGAAACAAAGCGCTCTGATTTTTGATCATTTCCCCTCCGCTTTGTCTTAAGCAGCCGGACCGTGAGACATCGTTGATTGAGGCCCGGTGGATGCCGATATGCAGACCAGCCTTTCTCGATTGAGATACTAGGAGGCGGTTGCCACGCCCGCAAATTGGTTTTCCTTTTGGCCGGCTATTTAAATATATGATAGTGCTGTCATGCGCTTTCACAGCGTCAATCTCAATTTGCTCGTCGTGATTAATGCGCTTCTCGAAGAGAAGAGCGTGACCGGGGCATCAGTGCGATTGAACGTGTCTCAGCCCGCCGTCAGCAATGCCTTGGCGCAATTGCGCGAGCACTATCAGGACCCGTTGTTTGTCGCGGTAGGCGGCAGAATGGTTCCGACAGAGCTGGCTCAACGATTGGCCGATCCGATCCAGGAGATCCTGGTTCGATCCCACCTCGTCATCCACGAACGTGCCAGCTTTAATCCGTCGAATGCCATACGCCGCTTCTTTGTGGCTGTGTCTGACTATGAGGGCACGGTATTCATGCCCGAAGTCATGAGGCGCCTCACGACGGTCGCTCCAGGGATCGCCATTTCATTGCGCCTGACGCTCTCCCACGCGCAACTGACCTTTCCTCAAGTGACACAAATTCTTGAGCAACGCCAGAATGATTTTGTCGTACTTCCTGCCATTCTGGGCTCGCCAATCCATCCGCGCGAATGGCTCTACGATGAACACTATCTGTGCATAGCCTGGGCGGGTAACGACCGGATCGGCGATGCTTTGAGTCTGGATCAATATATGAACTCCACGCACGTAGTTGCTCAGTTCGCGGATAGCCGTTCGCAGGGCTTTGAGGGAGACGCGCTCGCTGAGCTGGGATACAAGCGGAAAATCGGTGTCGCGGTCGAGCAGTTCACGCTCATTCCCGAGTACATTGTGGGGACGCATCAGATCGCGACCATTCATGCGGGTCTTGCCCGGGTGTTCGCGAAGCGTTTCCCGATCAAGCTATACCCAGCGCCCGTCCCATTGCCCGCGCTCTCCATCATTGTGCAGTGGAATCGCATACGGGACCTTGATCCGGGCGTTCGCTGGTTAGTGGATCAATTCCGCGAGGTGGCAATGCCAATGCGCGAGCGCCTTTCAACAGGTCGAACGGTGGACCTTTCTTAACCCTTGGTGCGAAAAGCTCAATCGGTGCCCAGCTGCAGGCCTAGGGGCATCAGTTTGCCCAGGACTCCGGTAGGACTGTCGATGAGGTGAACTCTGCGATATGGTCCATGAGCGCGTTCGATGCGCTGCGCGCCGCCTTGTCGTCACCGCGCGCCACCGCGCGCGCCACGGCCGCATGCAGTCTCGCGACCTTCGGTAGAGAAGCGAACCTCTTATAGTTGAAAAACCAAAATCGACGCGACAAGCCAGCGAATAACCCGATGGCCGCAGCGGCAAATTCGTTACGACAGGCCACGGTCAGCAGTGTGTTGAATTCCCGATCCAGGCGCATGAACGCCACATCGTCCGCCTGCTGCGCGGCGCGCTCCATGTCGTCCGCAAGGCTACGGAAAGCTCGACGCTCCTCGGCATTCGTCCGTTGCGCCGCGCCCGAGGCAAGCAGCTCTTCGATGCGCCGGCGCACTTCAATCAGACGCATTTGTGCGCCGATATCGACCGGCGCAACAAACATGCCGCGCCGCGGCAGGATGATGACGAGCCCTTCGCGCGCCAAGCGCTGCAGTGCCTCGCGAATCGGGGTGCGGCCCATGCCGAGGTGCTTACTGAGCGCGTGCTCGGATATAAGCGAATTTGGCGCCAGCTCGAGCCTGACGATGAGTTCTTCCAGTCGCTCGTAGGCTTGCGCCGTGAGCGTCGTGCCCTGTTTGGACACGGCGAGCGCCGTCGGGCGGGGCAAGCCCAGTTTAACTTTCGCAGGTCTCCGGCGCCTGGTACCACTAGTGGCCATGCTGTGTCTCAGTGCTGGTGGCGATGCTCAAGGAAATCAAGGAACCGGTCGTACTCGCCTTGCTCAACTTTGGGTCTGAACCCCGGGTAAATGCCCAGCACGTCATGGCTGAGTAGAATCTGCCCACCGGTGCTCGCTCGCTGTCGTTGACACAATATGGCATATGACTAATATATCAGTCGTCGATCAGAGCCAGCAAGGTAAGCCTTCGATGATGACCGAACGACAGCGACGGTTTCGCGAGAAGTACATCGAGCAAATCAGTCCCTGGTACAACGGCATCATGCATATCGCGGTGATGTACACAATCGGTATCGGCGCAATTCTCTGGTGCCTCACGCGAATGCGAAATCCCACATGGGAATGGCTCCTGATCGTACCGGTCGCGATCGGCGGTAATTTCGCGGAATGGGCTCTCCACCGGTTTGTGATGCATCGGCTGATTGACGTATTCGCGCTACGCGCGATTTATGACCGGCACACTCGCCAGCACCACCAATACTTCACGGACAATGAGGTCACCATTGGCAGCGTGAAGGAGTTCCGCATCGTCTTCTTCCCGTGGCGAGTATTAGCGGTGCTGGCCTGTGTCGGTGGCATCCTGGGCTTCCTGGCCACTCGAGTCATTGATGCCAACGCGGGGTATGTCATTTTCATCGCGATGATCGGACATTACATGGTGTATGAGACCTTTCACTTCTGCTGCCACGTGCCGGACAACAGCTTTGTGCAACACATGCCGCTCATCAACACCATTCGAAGACACCACAAAGCGCACCATAACCTGGGTATCATGATGCGCTGTAACATGAACCTCACCTTTCCGTTGGCGGACTGGTTTCTCGGCACCAGCGATTTGCGGCGCGGGCTATTGGGCCACCTGTTCAACGGCTATGACGAGTCGCACATTAAGAAAGAGTTGCTGCCCATCGTCGCACGCTTCAGGACGTCCGAGACTCAGAATGAGCGTTGCACGCTGGATGGACCCGTGCTCGATTCGCGTGAGATGGTAACTTTGGAACAGGCGACGCACCGCGCCTGAGAACGGTCTGCTCGATGGCTCGCATCTCGCGAAACGATTGTACAGTCGGTCGCCTGCAGGCATAGCTTCGGAATATTTCAGGTTGCTTCCAGGGGGAATGGCTGCTCGTGCTCACCGCTGTCGCTGCTCGAGCAGGGAAAGGATATGGTTAATACGCTGAACAACCGGACCACCCGGGGTCGCGTCTCCATCATCGGGGCCGGCCCTGGGGGCATGGCCGCTGCTCTGGCCTGTCATCAGGCAGGGTTTGAAGTTGAGCTCTTCGAGCGCTACCACGAGATTCGTGCTGCCGGCAATATCTTGAACCTCTGGCCACCGCCGCAAAAGGTCTTAAGGCTCATCGGCGTCGATGTGACAGACCTCGGAGCCCCTTGCCATACGCAGTTCCAGCGTGCTGACGGTCGGCTTCGTGCCGATGTGCGCTTGCCGGCACAGGTGGAAAAGGAGTACGGCGGCGGTTTCATCGGACTGCTGAGGTGGGGGCTCTATAAGCGAATGCTGGACGCGTTGCCACCGGGACTTTTGCACCTGGACCACCAGGCCATCGCCCTCGAGGATGAAGGCAGAGAGGTGCGCATCCGGTTTGCGAATGGCGAGTCAAGCGTGGCCGACGTGGTAGTGGGTGCCGACGGCATCAGCTCCTTTGTTCGCGGGTCGCTCTGGGGAGATAAACCAATACGCCATCAGCGCCTGCACCTGGTGGGTGGGTATCTCTTCCTCGATGGGGCTGCCCCCGCCGAGGGTGTCGTTGCTCACAACCGCACCACCCAGGCGAGCTACACGCCGATTCGGCACGAGGGACGCAGCGGCTATGAGTGGTGGGTGCTCGAGGCATGCGATCCATCGAAGCCAATGACTGAGGATCTACTGGAATTCGCCAAACGCCGCAGTGTCGGGTTTTCGGAAAAGCTGCGACGAATGATAGATGAGACGCCGCGGGAACATCTCCAGCGATGGGAGATTCGCGATCGGCCGCCATTGAAGCAGTGGTCCAAGGGCCGTGTCACATTACTGGGTGATGCGGCTCACCCCACCTCACCCTACGCCGCCTACGGCGCAGGCATGTCGATTGAGGACGGCTATTTTCTCGCCCGCGAGCTGCAAGCCGTCGAGATGTCGGACACTGCGGCCGTAAAGGCGGCCTTACAGCGCTACGAAGAGCGTCGCAAGCCACACACGGCGCAGGTCACTGAACAGGCCTTCTTCAATGGCCGTATCTTTCACCATACGCCGCGCTTCTTGCGACCCTTGCGCGACCTGATCTTTGACCACACCCCTTTTCTGCAGAAGGTCATCGGCGACGCCGCTCCCGGCCACATCCTTAAGCAACTTGAGGAAATCGACGATCACCCGTTAGGCCGTATTGGCCCAGCGCCGGTGCTCGCGTAGTCGAACTCACGGGGGTCTATGTCGGAGTTTCTGCAAAACGCCTGGTACGTCGCGGGCTGGACCCACGAGCTGGACCGGAATCGAACCCTCGCGCGCACGATCGTCGATCATCCGCTGGTCTTCTATCGCACCGCGGGTGAGGCGGTCGCGTGCCTGCTGGATCGCTGTCCGCACCGATTCGCGCCCCTCAGCATGGGCCGCATCGAAGGCGATAATCTGCGCTGTGGATATCATGGCATGCGGTTTGGGCCAGACGGCGTGTGCCGCGAAAACCCCCATGGCAGCCTAAGCAAAGCATTGCGAGTGCGTGCTTTCCCGGCCATCGAGCGGCACCGGCTACTGTGGGTCTGGATGGGCGAGCCTGAGCTGGCCGATAGTGCCGACATTCCGGAACTTCCCTTCATCGATCGCGCGCCGGAAGCTTCGTTCATCAGCGGGTATGTGCCCACCCAGGCAAATCATCTGCTGATGGTCGACAACATATTGGATCTGACACACGCCGACTATCTCCACCCGGAGTCGCTCGGTGGCGGATCGATGACCCGCAGCACCGCTTCGATCGAATCGATGCCGCATGATTCCCTGCACGTCACCTGGATCGCGAATGACGAGCGGCCGCTGCCTATCATGCGCATGAACTTTCCAGAACCGGATGTGCGGATCGATATGTGGACCGAAGTCCAGTGGTGGCCGAGCGGCGTCATGACCCTCGTCACGGGCGGAACGCCCACGGGGCAGCCGCGCAGCGCGGGGATTGACGTTCAAGCGGTCCACATCATGACGCCGGCCACACAAAGCCTGACCCACTACTTTTATTCGAATACCCGCAGCTTCGCGACCGACAATGTGGCTGTCACCGAGAACATCGCCAAGGCGCTTCGCTTTGCCTTCGAGCAGCAGGACAAACCGATGATCGAGGGACAGCAGGCGCGAATCGGGAGTGCTGACCTACTGTCAATGCATCCGGCTCTGCAGCGCTCCGACGGCCCTTCCACCCAGGCCAGGCGAATCTTTACGCGGCTTGTGCGAGAGGAAGGAGCCAGCCTGGCTCAGCATCGCGAGTCGGCATCGGCCGCACCTGCAAATCCATGACATTCATTGACCCGGGCCATAAAGCGGGGCGCCTGCAGGGCATCGTGCTGCTGCTGCCGGTTACCTTGGCCGTGCCAGCGGCATCATGAAACTCGCGACACTGAAGGATGGCAGCCGGGATGGCCGTCTCGTGGTGGTCTCTCGGGATCTGCAGCAGGCGCTAAGCGCCGGCTCGATCGCCCCCACGATGCAGTTCGCGATCGAGCACTGGTCATGGGTCAGAAAGCCGCTCGAATTCCTCTATGATGCGCTCAATACGCAGGCGCCGGCGCATGCCTTCCCGTTCGAGCCGCGGCACGCCATGGCGCCTTTACCCCGTACGCATCAGTTCGTCGACGCCTCAGCGTTTCTGAATCACGGGGAGATCCTCGCGCGCGCGATGAACGTCGCGCCCAAACTGACGCCCGGCGTCCCGGTCCTCGTTCAGCGGCAGGGCGATGAGTTCTGGGGGCCGTGTGATGACTATCCGCTGCGCACGGAGACCGATAACGCAGACCTCGAAGGTGAGTTCGCCGTCGTCCTGGACGACACGCGGTCTGGCTGTACGGCACGCGAGGCCGAAGAGCGCGTCCGCCTGGTGACTGTACTGAATGACATGAGCATGCGCGCGCACGTGCTGCGGGAATTACAAATGGGGTTTGGCTTCTTCCACGCCAAGACGGCGCCCGTGTTCGCGCCCGTTGCCGTGACCCCGGATGAGCTGGGATCCGCCTGGCAGAGGGGGCGGGTTCGTCTGAATCTGCACATCACGCGCAATGGCGAATGGTTTGGCGAACCCAACGGTGCGGAGATGGACTGGAGCTTCGGTGAGCTGATCGCCTATCTCGCGTACAACCGCAATTTGCGCGCCGGCACCATCCTCGGATCAGGCACGGTATCAAATCGCGACTGGCGCAAGGCGGGTTCGGCCTGCCTGGCAGAGAAGCGGGCGCTCGAACAAATCGCCTTCGGAGAGCCGCGCTCTGCGTTTCTGAAGTACGGGGACCGCGTTCGCTTGGAAGCATTCGATGGGCACGGGCTCAGTGTTTTCGGCGCCATCGACCACACGATCGTGGCGACCCCGATTGCTCCCAAAGGCGTCGCTGACCTGGGATGATGTAAGAGTTGTCAGGAGGTTAATCATGAGTACGCAAAGCTCCGTGCATGCCGGGACACCATTGAAAGTTCCGGGCCGCATCAAGCGTCGGTTCGTCGATCTTTCGATCTACCTGGAGAACGACGTCCGGTCCGACCCTCCCGGGATGGAACCGAAGATCGAGTACATCACGCACGACCAATCTATGCCGGTGTTCGAAAAACTCGTACCGGGACTGAAGGCAGAGGATCTGCCGGAAAGCAAGGCGGCGGCGGCAGAGATCGTGCATTTATCGACGCACAACGGTACGCACCTGGACGCCCCTTATCACTTCCATCCGACCATGGATGGCAAGCTGGGCCCCGCGCGAGCCTCCATCACGATCGATCAGGTGCCGCTGGAGTGGTGCTTTCAGCCCGGCGTGAAACTGGATTTTCGCCACCTGCCAGATGGCCACGTGGTGACTGCCGCTGAAGTGGAAGCCGAGCTTGCCCGCATTGGGCACCAGCTGCAGCCACTCGACATCGTGGTAGTGAACACACGGGCGGGCTCACGCTATGGTCAGTCCGACTACGTGGATGCCGGTTGTGGCATGGGCTACGAGGCCACCATGTACCTGCTAGAGCGGGGGGTGCGCCTGACGGGCATTGACGCCTGGAGTTGGGACGCACCGTTCTGCTACACGGCGGAAAAATTCAAGCAGACGGGCGACAAGAGCATCGTCTGGGAGGGACACAAGGCCGGCATGGACATCGGCTACTGCCATCTCGAGAAAATGCACAACCTCGAGGCATTGCCGGGGGACGGCTTCCTCATCAGCTGCTTTCCGCACAAAATCCGCGGCGCCTCGGCGGGCTGGACACGCGCCGTAGCGATTTTTGAGGAAAGTTAAGCTTCTAGCCCTCAATACCGCTGCTTAGTATGCCAAATAAAGTCATCATCACGTGCGCGGTGACGGGCTCAATCCATACGCCGAGCATGTCGCCGTACCTGCCTCTCACGCCGGAGCAAGTGGCGGAGGAGGCCATCGCGGCGGCCAAGGCGGGTGCGGCGGTACTGCATCTGCATGCGCGCGACCCGAGGGACGGCAGACCGGTATTCGAGCCGCGCATCTTTCGGCAGTTTCTGCCGCAGATTCACCAGGCCACCGATGCGGTCATCAACATCACGACAGGCGGTTCGCACGTTATGACGCTCGAAGAGCGCCTGGCCGCGGCGCTGGATGTCTCCCCCGAGATGGCCTCGTGCAACATGGGCTCGATGAATTTCGGCTATTTTCAGGTGCTCGTAAAACTCAAGCAGTTCAAATACGACTGGGAGTACGGGCATCTCGAGGGCTCGCGCGATCGCATATTCCGCAACACATTTGCCGACATCGAGCACATCCTGCGCGAGCTCGGTGAGCGCCATGGCACGAAGTTCGAGTTCGAGTGTTACGACGTTGGACATCTCTACACTCTGAAGCATTTTGTGGACCGCGGCTTGATCAAGGGCGTGCTCTTCATCCAGTTTGCCCTGGGTATCCTGGGCGGCATCGGTGCCGATCCGGAGAATCTTACGCACCTGAAGCGGATCGCCGACAAACTGTTCGGCAGCAACTATCGATGGTCCGTTCTGGCTGCCGGGCGACACCAGATGCCGATGATCACGCAGGCGGCGCTCATGGGCGGCAATGTGCGCGTGGGGCTGGAAGACTCGCTCTACCTTGCGCGCGGTCAACTGGCGCCCAGCAATGCCGATCAGGTTCGCTTGATTCGATCCATCATCGAGAGCCTGGGCCTCGAGGTCGCGAGCCCCGCGGAGGTGCGCTCGAGTCTCGAACTGAAGGGCCGGGAGAGTGTTCGACTACCTTAGTCGGACGCTGGTAGATGTACATGGAGTCGCTCGGCCCGGGACTCTGGGCGATTGATACCGGCTTTCAGCGCGCGCGCTTTGATGCCGCCTACTTGCTGGCCGAGGCCGGCGATGCGGCGTTCATCGATACGGGCCCCAACCTCGCAGTACCCCGCCTGCTGCGGGCGCTTGATGATGCGCACCTGGCTCGGGAGGAGGTCAAGTGGGTCATTCTGACGCATGTCCACCTGGACCATGCAGGCGGCGCCGGGCTTCTCATGGAATCCCTGCCGAATGCTCAATTGCTGGTTCATCCGCGGGGCGCGCGGCACATCGCGGATCCCTCCAGGCTGCTGGCCGGGGTACAGGCGGTTTATGGAGTAGAGATTGCGGCGCGCGACTACGGCGAGTTGAAAGCAGTTCCCATACAGCGCATCGTCCATGCCGTGGATGACATGGTGCTTTCAGTGGGAAGGCGATCTTTGCGGATTGCCGAGACGCCGGGCCATGCCAATCATCATGTCTGTGTCTGGGATGAGTCCAGCCGCGGCTGGTTCAGCGGCGATACCCTCGGGGTGTCCTACCCCGAATTTAATTTCGATCGTGTCCGTTATGCGATTCCGTCGACGACCCCGACACAGTTTGATCCGGATGCGCTGTGCCGATCCATCGAACGTTTGATGAGTCTTGAGCCAAGCGTGGCCTATATCACGCACTACGGCGCGATCCGGGACGTCGCGAATCAGGCATTGCAGGTGATCGGCCAGGCGCGCGCCATGACCGCCATCGCACGGGCGGCTGCAGCCCAGCCAGAGCCGGCGCAATATCTCCGGCAGGAGCTCGAAGCTCTGTACCGGACAGGACTCACCCAAGCGTACGGTCATGCGGAGGTGCGAGAATATCTCGACCTTCTCGCAGGCGACATCGAGCTCAATGCGCAGGGACTGGAGTCGTGGCTCCGTGCGAGGCACCGGCCGGGTTGAGCGAGAATTTGTGCGTTCAGCGTGGAGCTGGAGGCGGTGGCTCGCCGAGTGGGGTCGCCTGAAATGCCGCCAGACGCCATTGGCCGTCGCTTCCCCGGTGCCACACCTGCGTCACGGTTGCCTCGACCGAGGCCTCCTGGCCCGTTTTTCTCAGTCGCGAGCGGCTGATTTGCTTACCGTGCATGACGGCCGCGTCCGCGCCGAGCGCCAGAACGCGCAGGTTCTCACGCCGGATGTCGAGGGCCTGCACGATATTGCCGACGAAGTGCAAATAACTGGACAGACTGTCGACATTGCCTCGCGTGTGAATATGGAGCAGCTCGGGCGACAGCAATCGGGTGAGACCGGCGTAGTCCTGCTCGACGAGGCAGCGAATTCGCTCGTTCTCCAATCGCAGAAGGGTGTCTGTTAGTGCGGTCATTAGATCGGCGCAAGGAGCGCCGCCATGGAAGTGCGCATGAGCTGTTCGTGCTGTTCGCGCGGAGCGTTGCGCCTTTCCATGTCGCCCAGGGCAAGCGAGTTCTCGACGACCATGCGGCAGCGCTCGTAGCGCCGCTGCGTAAAGGCCCGCAGAGCCTGATCCAGATCCGTTGCGCGTTCCAGTTCTTCTGCCAGCACGACAGCGTCCTCAACGCCGATGCCCGCGCCCGAGGCCAGGTGCGGCGTGGTGGCGTGAGCGGCATCGCCGATGAGGACGACCCTACCTTTGTGCCAGGGCGGGGGCACTAACACGGCATAAAAAGGTCTGTACAGGATACGCGACTGCGCGCTCAGCCCATCACGGATCTCGCCGATCAGGCCCCCGAACTCCCTGAGGATGCCGCGCAGCTCGCCGGCCCAGAGCGCTTCGTCAATGTAATCCGGGGACTCCCGTCTCTCCGTGACGAACAGGTACATCTCCTCCTTCGAGACCGGATTGATCCCCGCTTTGACAGTGCGCCCCATGTACATTTGCGCGCGCGCCAGCGACGCTGGCCGTGGTACCACAGCGCGCCACGAACCTTGCCCGGTGTAATGCGGCACCGGAGCATCGGGGAACAGGGCTGTTCGGATCGCTGACTGCAGGCCATCGGCGCCGATCACCAGATCATAAGGCTCGGATCTACCGTCGGAGAAATTCACGCGGATGGAATCCGCGGCCTCCTTGAACGTCGAGAAGCTGACGCCGCAGCGCACCGCCGTACCCGAGGCAAGCGTGTGTTCGCGCAGTATGCGGGCCAGCACCGGGCGCAAGATGCCGCCGGCTCCGGGGATGTCGGGGCCGGCGATACGTGGCGTCGGCAATTGACCGATCGGCAGACCTTCCGCGGTGAAGGCATCCAGTCCATCGGCGCAGCAGCCGTGGGTCATGATGTCCTGTGCAATCCCGACGCGGGCAAAGGCACGCAGCGTGGGGCCACTCAAGGTGATACCGGCCCCATAGACGCGCCACTGCGGATCGAGTTCGACCAGATCCACATGCACGCCGCGCTTGCGCAGCTCGATGGCAGCGCACATACCGCTGATGCCACCACCAATGACGAGAACTCGTCTGCCTGCGATCACAGCGTTTTTTGCTCCGTCGGCTTCCCGATCGGCCAGCCGATGAGCGCCGCCGCATTGTTGCCGAGAATGGCCGCCCGATCCGCATCGCTCAAACCCGGCGTATTCTGCAGCAGCTCGTGGACTTCGTAGCAGCCCATGTCGAAGGGATAGTCAGTGCCGATGACCACCTGCGAGGCGCCCACCCGGTCGATCAGATGCCGGAGCGCCAAAGGATCATAGACCACCGTGTCGAACCAGATGCGCCTGAGATGCTCACTTGGCGCCATGCCGGTGTGTTCAGCCGCTTCTGGGCGTACGCGGTATGCCTGATCGGAACGTCCGACATAGGTCGGCAGGTACCCGCCGCCATGCGCGGCTACGATCTTCAGACCTGGAAAATGATCCAGAACGCCACCGAAGATCAGGTGCGATAGCGCGAGAGTGGTTTCCAATGGCTGCCCGATGGTGTTGACCAGGTAGTAGGCGTTGGTACGCGGCCCGAGGCTCGAGCCGAAGGGGTGAATGAACACCAGCACGCCAAGTTCTTCGAGCAAGCGCCAGACGGGATGAAAGCACGGATCCGATAGCTCGCGAGCGCCGACCGAGGTGGAGATCTGAATGCCTCTTAGCCCAAGCTCGCGGACCGCCGTGCGCAGCTGCTCGCAGGCCAATCGCGGGTGCTGTAGCGAGACCGTGCCCAGCCCAACAAGGCGCTTGGGCTCGCGCGCGCACAACTCCGCCATCGCTTCGTTCTGCACACGAACGATCTGCTGCGCGAGATCTTCTTCAGCCCAGTAGCAATATTGCGTTGGTGAGGGGCTGACCACCTGCACATCGACGCCCATCGCATCCATGTCCGCGAGACGCTGCTCGAGCTGTGTGAGCTTGGGGAATGCGCGCGGCAGCATGACCGCATTGTTGTGCGCCACCGATGCAGCACCCATCGTCTTGAGGAAAATGTCGGGCTCGGCGGCCTTCTGCGGTGTATTCGCGATCAGCGCTTCTACGGCGGGAATCAACGTGTGACAGTGCAGATCAATGGTGAGCACGCCCGTCCGGCGAGGCCGCGCACTTCCCGGCCGAGACGGCTTTTCTGCCGCGGCCTCGCTTCGCCCACAGGTATGCAGCTGCACGGACTCCCCCTTTTCTACGTCGCGGTCTCGAATCAGGCTTTATCAGTCGCCATGATCGATTCCGCCGGTCCGGCAGGCTTTGCCTCCGCAGCCGGCTTGTCCTTGGACGGCGAACTCGTCTCTCGTGGCGATGCTGGGCTGGGCGTGGGGTTGCGTTTTGCCTTAGCCTCCGGGGTATAGCCCGGCGCGTAGTCCCACTCCCAGGGCGCCGCATCCATCATGAAGGGCGCCAGATTATGAGCGAACGAGAAGAAGCCAAACATCGGGTTCCAGACGCGGGGCACCCAGCTGTCATCGAGATAATCCGAGTCCGCGCCGTATTCGGCCTGACCACCCGTGGGGCAAGGCAAATACATGAAGATAGATGACGCGATACGGTGCCGCCCGAGTCCCCAAACCGACTTGGGCCAGCCTTGACGCTCCATGTGATTCGCACCGATCATGACTTCATCGAGATCCTCGACGCCATAATTCACATGGTCAAAGCGCGATTGACCATCGAGACCGGGGAAAGGGAGGTGTGCACTGAGGAAGTAGATGTTGTGATGATCGTTAGCCTCGGGTGCACGGCCGAAAATGCCAAAGGTTTTCTGAATATCGCTGAGCTTGAAACCCAGCTGATCTCGATAGAAGGCCCAGGACTTGTCGACATCCGGCACCTGAAAGACAACGTGCAGGATTTGCTTGGGCCGTGCCTTGACCTTCCACTTGCGCTGCTGATTGAGCCGATTGATATTGCCTGGCGAATTGACCGGGTCGGGGGCCGAGTGAACGGGCAATTTCCGATACAGTCGGAAACCGACCGCGAGGCCATCATCCGTCAGGCAGTGGGCAGTGCCGTCCGGATCGACACGTACTTCGCGACTCTGACGCAGCTTGCCTATTAACCTGTCCAGGTCGCTTTGCCGATCGATGCCCCAGATCGTCTCGCAGACCCCGGTTCCCACCAGTGCCGATTTCGGGATCAGCGGATCACTGATATGCCGAATGATCACGTTGCTGCCTTCATCGAGTCGGAAGTGGGCATGCGCCTCGCTCTGCTCGAACAGCGGCAAACCGAAATCGACGAAATATCGCGTGCACTCCGCGACGTCATTGACGCCGTATAGCACGGTCTCGATCCCATTGATGGCCATGACTGATTCCCCTCAATAATGCGACGGACTTAATGCGCACCGTCGCTTCTAAATGGCGTTTGCGCCTTAAGACGAGGAGACTACCGGGATCGCGCCTAAGGGTTAAATGGGATGTGTGGATTCACTGCATCGGGGCGGTCGATGCCCAGAACGGTAGATTTGGCAAAAAGCAGGCTTCAGCCGCGCTTAGTGCGCTTGATCGGCTTGGAGGTCGAGGCTGGGGAAGCACTTTTGACCATGCGGGCTGCCACTGAGCCCATTATCCCTCGCAACCACGCCCGGCCGGGATCATCGCCAAAATCCTTGTGCCACTGCAACGCTTCCGTCATCGACGGCAGTTCAAAAGGTGGCTCCAGCACTCGCAGGGGAAGGTAGCGGGCATATAGCTCTGCCAACCGACGCTGCAGCGTTGCGATACGGCGTGTGCCGACAACCAGGTGCGGCACGGAGTTAAAGTTGTTGGCCAATACCTCACCGCGTCGCGTCAGGCCCAGTTTGGTCAGGAACCACTCATCAATAACAGGGACACGGACTCGAAACTGAATGAATACATGGCCAAGCTCGAGATATTGCTGCTGAGTGAGGGTATCGCCCACGAGAGGGTTGTCGGCCCAGACGAGGCACGAATAGGAGTCATCAAATAACGGTTGGGACGGATGTTCTTTTTGCAGGAATTGATCGGGCATGATCAGGAAATCGATGTCCGCGCGATCCAGAATCTCAAATGGATTCCCGACATCGTTCGAGAGCACTTCAAATGTCACGCGGGGTGCCAGCGCTTCCGCCCGACGCAGAACTTCGGGCATCAGCAGGGTCGAGACATAGTCCGACATCATGATTGAGAAGCGCCGGTGTGAGGTGCTCGGATCAAATTCGGGCCGAGTTTTGATAGCGGCGTCGATTTTGAGCAGAATTTCCCGCACCGGATCCGCCAGGGAGTCGGCCAAGGGCGTGGTCATCATTTTGCGCCCGACCTGGATCAAGAGTTCATCCGCGAAATGCTCACGCAGGCGGGCGAGGGCTCCGCTCATGGCGGACTGAGTCAGAAACACACGCCGGCCGGCTTCGGTGATGTTGCGTTCGGTCAGCAGGGCATCGAGCGCCACGAGCAGATTTAGGTCGAGCTGCCTAAATTGCACTTGCCGAGAGCCCCCCCAAAAACCGCCTTCCGAGTGTCCTCGATACATTAGCATGCCGGGCCCGTATGTGCTGGATTATCTTAGGAAAGTTGACCAGACACGGCGTTCGGGTACTGCTCGTCGGAGGCAGGCTGGGCGTGCCGTCGAATCATGTCGCGCCACGCCTGCGCCAACTCATCGAGACGGGCGGGCGGCTGGGCCAGAAAAGAGCGGGCTACCGTGCGGACCTGCTCCTGCGCTGCGGCCTCCAGGTAGTCCACGGGGGATTTCCCGTCAATGCGAGCCAGCAGCAAGCCAGGCAGGAGCGATGCCGCGCGTTGCTCAAGCAGAGCCGGATCCTCCCAATTGATGCGGGGACGATAGCTCTGGAACAGCGCCGCAAAGGCGCTCAGATAGCGCGCAGCGATATCCGGATGTACCAGGCACTTGAGCAGCAGGTGCGTCAGGCAGAAGGCCAGATCGAAGGCCGGATCGCCGAACCAGGCACACTCGGCATCCAGAAGTACCGGACCCTTGGCATCGACCAGAATGTTCTTGGGACTCACATCCCCATGTACCAGCGCGATTCTCGAAGCCGCGGTGCGCTCGGCCAGCAGGTGCAGGACGCCGGCCCGGTCCGGATGGCGCTGCGCGGTGGCTAGCAGGTAGGGATCGAGACGGATCGCGCGGAAATTCTCCAGGGTGTCGAACTTCTGCGCCAACTCGGGGGAATGCGCGCTCAGTCCATGCAGCTGCCCGAGCATGGCGCCCACACTGCGCGCCGTCGCATCATCAACCTGCCGATCCATCAATTGCTGCTTCCAGACCGGGAATTCGCTCGGCTCGAGAAACTCCATGGCGATGATGCTGAGATTGGGATCGTGAGCGAGCGGGCGCGGTACGCTTCCCGGCACATGATCGGCGGCGAAGCGCAGGTATGCCCATTCGTAGCTGCTACGCGTTCGGGGCACGAGCCATTCGGCCGTCACTTTCAGCCGTTCGAGCGCCTGCTTAACGCAGTAGCTTCCGGCGGAACTCTCGACTCGCCAGACGTCCGAGGAAACGCCTCCGTTGAGCGCGGTCCACCGCGAAGAGACCCCTTCGCGCAGCAACCCACGGGCGACCAGGAATTGCTCGAGCTCAATCGGGTGCGCGGACAAGGCTTGTCACTCCGCGCTCCGGACGCAGCGCCGCATATCCCTCATATGTAACGCCGCCGGCATCTTCAATCCGCAGCAACTGGTTGTACTTGCTCAGCGTGCTGGACGTTCGCAAGGAGCCGATCTTGATCTGGCCGGCGCCTGCTCCCACGGCAAGATCGGACATAAAAGAATCTTCAGTCTCGCCCGAGCGGGCTGAGACGACTGTGCGGTAGCCGGCCGCGCGTGCAGTCGCGATGAACTCCAGGGTGCCTGAGAGCGTCCCGTTCTGATTCAGCTTGACCAGCACGGCATTGGCCACGCCCTCGGCGATGCCCCGTTTGAGCCGCCCCACGTTCGTTGCGAACAGATCGTCACCGAGGAGCTGCATTGTCGCGCCGAGGCGCCCGGTAAGCTGACGCCACGCGTTCCAGTCTTCCTCGTGAAGCCCGTCTTCTATGGAAACGACGGGGTATTTCGAGCTCCATTGCGCAATCCGGTCGATCCATTCCCCGGCGGTCAGCTGGGCGCCTTCGCGCCGCAGAAAATAGCCACCGCGCTCACCGCGAAATGTGGTGGCCGCGACGTCTATAGCAATGGCAATGTCGAGGCCCGGCTTGAGACCCGCCTGCTCAATACACTGCATCATCATGTCCAGCGCGGCTTCAGCCGTGGCAAGTCCGGGACTAATCCCACCCTCATCGGCGAGCAAGGTCGGCATGCCGCGCGCCGCGGCAATGCGGCTGGCCGCGTTGCGCACGCGGCCCACGGCGTGCAACGCATCGCCAAAGCAGTCTGCGCTGACCGGTATGGCGAGAAAGTCCTGAATGTCCATGCCGCGGCCGGCATGCAGGCCGCCGCTCAGGATGTTTACCATGGGCAGGGGCAAAGAGGGTCTGGCGATACCGGCGAGTGCCGCGATTCGCTCGTGCAGCGTTTGACCTGCCGCGCTGGCCGCCGCGCGGCAAACCGCCAGGGACACGGCCAACACCGCATTCGAGCCGAGGCGCTGCAGGTTGGGAGTGCCATCGAGCAAGCGCAGGCTGTCATCCACTGCCTTCTGATCGCCGGCGTCCTTACCGATCAGGGCTTGAGCCATCTCGGCATTGACGTGGGCAACGGCTTTACGCACGCCGAGCCCCTCATAACGCCTGCGATCCCGATCGCGCAGTTCGTGCGCCTCTGCCGAGCCCGTGGAGGCTCCCGATGGCACGGCAGCCCGACCGAGGGTGCCATCTTCCAGCCGCACGTCTGCCTCGACGGTGGGACGGCCGCGCGAGTCAAGGATTTCGCGCGCGTGGAGGGTTTGAATACGCATCATTGGCAGCAGGCGGGTTCGGATGCGAGCACTATTGTCCCTACTCAACCTCGGCGATGCACGGGTTGCGCTGCGAACCGAGGCCGCTGATGCTGCTCTCCACGACATCTCCGGGCCGGAGAAAACGGCCGAAATGGACACCATTGCCCGACGGTGAACCGGTGCAGATCAGGTCCCCCGGCAGTAACGTGACCTTGTTGGAGAGATCTTCGATCAGGCGCGCCACCCCGAAAATCATGTCCGAGGTATTGTCATCCTGCTTCACTTCACCGTTGAGCTTGAGCGTGATCTGCAGCGCCTGGGGATCGCCAACTTCAGTGGCTGGGACCAGATAGGGGCCCAGTGGCAGATAGCTTGCGGAGCATTTGCTCGCCACCCAGTCCATGCCCAATTCGCGCATGTCGCCGGGCTTTCGATAGAGCCTGTCGCGATTCGTGATGTCGTTGGCAATCGTATAGCCGGCGACATATTCGAGCGCCTCATCCCGTGTTACACGATGTGCCTGGCGGCCCATCACCACGGCGAGTTCCAGTTCCCAGTCGGGTTGTTCCACATCCTTGGGCAGCACAATGGGATCAAGCGGTCCGGTGACCGTGGACTGGGCTTTCACGAAAAAGAAAGGCGTTCCATTCCGCGCGCGCTCCTCCATGAGATTCTCACCATAGGCTTGCCGCTCCTGGGGGCTCATATTGCGGGTCGCATCCGTGGCTTGCGCCATGATGATCTGCACGACGTGACGCCGGTAATTGGCACCCGAACAGAAGATCTGTCGGGGCTGCGGGATCGGCGCATGAAATCGCAAGGCATCGGGCACGGCGGCCAGCCGCGCGAGTGACGCTGCATTACCGGTAGCTAATGCAGCCGCCGCTGCCTGCAACCGAGGCAGATTCTCTGACCAGTGATCGAGCACGTCGAGCATCGACCCGCCGCTGCCCTCGATTGCATCGCCCCCTTTGCGCAAGTAGTGGCTGACGGCGCTGAGTGCGTACACACGATCGTTCACCAACATGCCCGGAAAGGGCGCACAACCGGCGCTAGAGCACGTGGCGAGACGGAAGGTGGGCGTGAAGCGAGTCTGCGAAGTCAAGCGAGTTTCCCCCCAGTGTGTACGAGGCGTCACGCGCGCAGGACTGTAGACCGGGTGGGCGGGCGCGACGGCGCTGCAATATGCCACGCTGCAACGATTGGCAGAAATGGCTCTGGTCGATAGCTGGCATCGATACGCAATTTTTCTCTGTCTACGAGACCTCCCGCTGCCCGCAGATCATTACTGTCGATTCATTCCATCCGCCAAAGTCATTGGTGAGGGCGGACAGGGCGCTGCTATCCTCAATCGCAATAAGCACCGTTCTACTACTGGTGACTTAAAGTCGGGGAATACATTCGAAGTTGGGGGGATCATGGGCAGAAACGTTCGTCTTTCGGTCTTGGCATCGGCGTTGGGCTCCTTGCTGGGGGCGCTGCCAGCGCTCGCGCAACAGAGCGTCGGCGGTGCAGTCGCCAATGGCAACGGCCTTGGGGCTACCCAGGGCGCAACTGATGCGACAGCGACAGTGGGACTCGAAGAGGTCGTAGTAACCGCCCAACGCCGGGAAGAGAGTTCCCAACACGCGGCTGTGGCCATATCCACCGTGTCGGCCGACGAACTCGCGCAGGCGCAGGTGACTACCCCGGGCGGACTTACCTCCGTGGTGCCGTCCCTGCAGATCGCAGATACGACCGGTACGACGCCGTTGATATACCTGCGCGGTGTCGGCACTTTCAGCGGCAACGTGTTTTCCGATTCGGCGGTGGCGTTCAATTTCGACAGTGTCTATATCGGACGCCCGACTTCCACGAGCGGCTTTTTTTACGACATGGACCGTGTGGAGGTCTTGAAAGGCCCGCAGGGCACTCTCTATGGGCGCAACGCCACCGGCGGTGCCATTAACGTCATCAGTAAACAACCTGAGCTTGATACCTGGGGTGGCGATGCGTCAGTCGAGTATGGTAATTACGCGACTGTGCGAACGGATGGCGCGCTGAATGCGCCGTTGGGCAACGACGCGGCCATTCGGTTGGCGGTCTTCCACGTGCAGCACAATGGCTATATGAGCGACGGCACCGATGATCAGGACCAGACGGGCGGACGGCTGACCTTTCGCTGGGATCCCCTCGAGGCCCTGAAGATCAACCTGGTCGCCGACTATTCCGGCAATCATCAGAAGGGCAACGGCGCCACGTTCGCAGCCAGCGCCGGCCCGTTTCCCGGCCCGAGCTTCAGCCCCAGCGATCGGATCGGCGTGAGTTCGGCACAGGCGGCTGAGTTTCTAGCCGGAAGCCCCGACACGCTCAATGGTCGCACCTTTGCCCCGTTTCCCAATGACGCCTACGACCACAGTCACGGTGGGGGTGTTTCAGCGACAATTGACTGGACCTTGCCCTTCGGCACGGTCACCGTCATTCCGGCGTACCGGAATAACGACACCGACTACTTGAGCTATGTCCCGGGCTTCGCGCTCCGGGATATCGAATCCGGCCAGCAAAAGAGTCTCGAGGCGCGACTGGCATCCAACGAGGCTCTGCCATTGCGATACGTCGTCGGCGCCTTCTGGTATGACGAGATCGATCACGTGCCGGACTTTGATGTCAATCAACAAGCGGACACCTCCTTCCAGACCATGTCCACCGATACGGTCAGTCGCGCAGTCTTCGCACGCCTGACTTACGCGATCATTGAACCTCTGCGTGTGAGCGCGGGTATCCGCTACACCAAGGAGGATAAGGACTTTGAGGGCGTGCTCGTCGGCAATGATCGCATCTGCGCGCTGGGATTCCTGGCCTGCCCGACGGCGGCCATTCTCCCGTACAACGTCTACACGCCCGTGCCGGCATCGCCGTTTGGACCCTTCGGGCCGGCTCTGAGTCCCGCAGGTACCTTCGACACACTGAGCGAGATCAACAACACGGGCGCGAACATGCGCTCGGCGTCCTATAGCAAGATCACCTGGCATGCGGGCGTTGATTACGATCTGACGCCGCAAAATCTCTTGTATGCCAGTGTCGAAACGGGATTCAAGGCGGGTGGCTTCTTCTTCTCCAGTGACAACGGTGTTTTCAAGCCGGAGACCATCACGGCATATACGCTCGGCTCCAAGAACCGCTTTCTCGACAACCGGCTTCAGCTAAATCTTGAACTTTATTATTGGGATTACAAGGACCAGCAGATCAGCCATCTGGGCGAGGATTCGCTCGGCGTAATCATCTTCCCCACGCAGAACGTCGGTGCAGCGACTGTCAAAGGCGTAGAAGTGGAGACGGAGGCCAAGCCGTTTGAGTATACGTTGCTGGGGGCAGACATCCAGTACAACAGCGCCGTGTACGACAGCTTCGTGTATAGCACTCCCAATCTCAATGCGGGAGCGGGGAATGGCACGGGCTGCCCCAATGCGGGCGTGACGGCCACCGCCTACACAGTCAACTGCTCAGGTCAACGCGCGCCCTTCGCGCCTCGCTGGACACTGGCAGGAAACGTACAGCAGAGTATTCCATTGCCGAGTGGCGCCAAGCTGATCGCTGAGGCAGACGCTCGCTATCAGAGTGAAACGCTGACCGCACTTGATTTTTTGCCGGAGGAAATTCAGGGCGGCTATGCGACCGCCGACTTTTCTGTGACGTACGAGGCCATGAAGAGGCGTTACTTCGTAACAGGCTTTGTGAACAATGCATTTAATAGGACCGTCGTCGACTACTCAGACGCCGTTCCGTTCGCCTTCATCCTGTCGCAGGCGCTGCGCCCGCCGCGGCTCTACGGGGTGCGCGCGGGAGTTCATTTCTGAGTCAATGGAAAATCCGAGTCTGACCGCGCCGCCTCCCGTGCGGGAGGGCATCAGTACCAGCGGCTCGGTACGCAACTGGCCGCAGAACTGTTGGTGGGTGGCAGCGCACGGCAGCGAAATCGCTGACAGGCCGGTTCTGCGTTGGGTGTTGGAAACGCCCATTGCGCTCTATCGCAAGACCAATGGCGACCCGGTAGCGCTGCACAACCGCTGTCCTCACCGCTGGGCACCTCTATCGATGGGCGAGGTGGCGGGGGACGACCTGGTCTGCCCATATCACGGATCGCAATTCGCGCCGAACGGTAGCTGCGTCAAAGTGCCTACGCAGAATAGTGCGCCATCGAGCCTGCAGGTACGCTCCTATCCGGCCATCGAGCGCTACGGCTTCATCTGGGTCTGGACCGGATCAGCGGATCTTGCGGATCCTGAGCTCATTCCCGCCGACCTGGCGTTTCTGAGTGATCCGAAATGGCACACTGTATGGGGCTACAAGTCGGTGAACGGCAACTACATGCAAATCAAGGAAAATGTGCTTGATCTGACGCACTTTGCGTTTCTGCATAAGAAGTCGCTTGGAATCACCGGCTGGGATCGCGCCCCGGCGGTGGAAGTGACCGAGTCACGGGTCACCTTTCGACAGCTGTTCCATATGGCCCCATTAGCTCCGGTCTATGCGATTCCGGCCGGAAAGCCACCGGGAAAGCCGATCAATCGCGATAACTGGGGAACGCTGGTTTCGCCCGCAGTCAACTATGGCGCGGTCGATATGAGCGATCCTAATCCGGAGCCGAATGGCCTTGAGAAATTTTCGATGCGAATCGTCCATTTGACCACGCCCGTGTCGATCAGCAGGACCCATTATTTCTGGGCGTTCGCTCGCGACCATGGTGAGCCTTATGACTACGATGCAATGCGAGCCGGCGCCGACATCGTTTTTGGCGAAGACATAGCGATGGTCGAGGCGACACAGGCAATGGCGCAATGCTCAATCGATCAGGAACACGCCGTCGAAGTCAGTGTCATCGCGGACCGCGCCGCGATCGAGGGTCGGCGCAAAGTTGCAGCGCTGGTTGCCGCCGAAGAGGCACTTCTGAAGCAAAAGGCATCTTGAAGTGCAGTGGATGCAGAACTCGCAACGGGCGTGACCGTCGCAGGGACGCCAGTGAGCGAGAGCCATCAATACCCGTCGCAACGGAGTCGCCCGACGCTGCTGGAAGGCCACATTCCGATTTCGCCGCCGGCGGGGATCCCCGTGTGGGACATCGATCCGTATGCCGATGAGATCCTGCTCGGGATCGAAGAGTACTACGCGGAACTACGCGCGCGCGGCGCGCTGGTCTACATCCCCCGTTATGCCGTGCTTGCATCTGGCCGCTATCGCGAGACGCGCGAGATATTCTCCGACTGGAAGCGATTCGTGTCCTCGCGCGGTGTGGGACTGACCGACTTCAAGCACGCCGAACCGTGGCGACCTCCCAGTCTGATACTGGAGGTGGATCCGCCGTACCATGACAAGACCCGCCGGGTGCTGGTGCGTGCGCTTTCGGCCCGGGCATTAGAATCGCTGAAGGAGACACTTCAGCATACCGCTGAGAAGCTCATCGATGAATTGCTCGAGAAGGGCACGTTCGACGCCGTGCCCGAACTCGCCGAGTGCTATCCGACGACTGTCTTTCCTGCCGCAGTCGGTCTGCAGGAGATCGATACCCGCCGATTGGTTGACTACGGCGCCATGACCTTCAATGCATTGGGCCCCGACAATGAGTTACGGCGGCAATCTCTGGCGAAAGCCGCGGAGGTTGTGCCCTGGATCACCGAACAATGCCGAAGGCAACGCTTGCGAAGCGAAGGTTTTGGGGCCGTCATTTATGCCGCTGCCGATAGCGGGGAAATCGCGGAAGAAGAGGCTGGGATGCTGGTGCGTTCTCTGCTGTCCGCAGGCATCGACACCACCATCACTGGCTTAGGCAATGCCGTGTGGTGCCTCGCGCAGAATCCCGACTCCTTTCAGCAGTTACGCGCCGACCCATCCCTGGCGCGCGCTGCTTTCGATGAAACGCTCCGATTGACCTCACCGGTACATACTTTTTGTCGAACCGCCAGCTGCGACACGCAGGTCGGTGGGCATGCCATTCCACACGACGCCAAGATTCTGTGCGTACTCGGAGCCGCTAACCTCGATCCCGAACATTGGACGGAGCCTGGGCGCTTTGAACTGACACGCAAAAATCGTGACCACCTGGCCTTCGGGGTTGGCACCCACGCCTGCGTGGGACAGGCGGTTTCAAAGATCGAAGCCGAGGCGGTGCTCGGTGCCATCGCCCGCAAGGTTTCTGGCATTGAACTGGCGGCTACGCCGAAATGGCGCGCCGGAAATGCCATCCACGCGTTGGAGAGCCTGCCGGTGACTTTTCTGGGTGCCTGAGTGGCTTCCACAACCGATCTGAAGGCAATTCGGCGCGTCGTGACGGCACATGACGACAGTGGGCGCTCGATCTTCAGGAGCGATGAGATTTGCACGCCGACGCCAATAGCTGCAGGCATCGCAAACTTTGCGCTGATCTGGACGACCCCGACGGTACCGGCCGATAACAACACCGGTGACCAGGACGCTCTGCGCGAAGCCGGGCTGACATTGAAGGGAGGCTCGGTAATCCGCGTGGTTGATTTCGCGCCCGGCGGGCGATCTCCCATGCACCGTAGCTTCTCAATCGACTATGGACTGGTCCTCGCGGGTCAAGTGGATTTGCAGCTGGATAGCGGCGAGATCAAGCACCTGCATGTCGGTGACATCGTCGTTCAGCGAGGCACGAACCACTTGTGGATCAACGGCAGCTCGGAGCAGTGGGCGCGTATGGCCTTTATCCTGATCGAGGCAAAGCCGGTCTTAGTTGGCGGTAAAGAACTGAGCGACCATTTGCTGTAGTCCCGCTCACGAGCCTCTGAGCGCGCTGGTTGCGCGGCGCACACGCCGCAGGTTTAAGAGGCGATCGAGTGATTTCTATGGTGCCGTGACGCGAGTCGGATCCAGTAGCTTCAGGCCGCGGAATCGCCGGAAATCGCTGTCAGTCGAACACAATGTAGCTCCGTGCTCGAACGCGAGGGCCGCAAGAGCCGCGTCGGTCACGAGCGGTCCGCTCACTTTTGCATCCGAGACGTGCAGTTGAAAGATCTCCCAGAACCGATCTCCGGCTCCAACGACCGCTACATTAAGGCGCTCGAGCCAAGTGTTGATTATTGCGCAGGCTTCGGGACCAGACAGCGGTCGGCGTACGGCTCGAGAATTTGTGGCGATGCGCACGAAGGCGAGCAGGGTCTGCCAGGGCATGGCTACGGTCTCTTCGGAGTTGATCGCGGTATCGAGCCATGAGCGACAAACTGCGTGGTGCGGCGAGTCGCTGTCGTAGGCATATAGCAGGATATTTGCATCGAGCAGTTTCACCTCGGCAGCGCATCCTCGACTTCCTCCAGCAGCGCGCCGATGTTGTCATACGACAGTCCCGGCAAGGGACCACCCAATGTGCGCGGTTCCACCCGAAATGGCGGTTGCGCTTTGACGGCCCTGCGTTGTGCGAGTGCCGCGCGCAGATGCTCGTTCACGACGGTCCTGAAGGGGCGACCACTGCGTCGCGCCTCGGCCTGCAACCGCGCAGCGACATCATCATCAAGCGTCAATGTCGTTCTCATGTCGTGATGCTATGGTACGAGCATCATGATGTCTAGGGCTGCGGGATGGCCCCGGCGACGGTCCCGTCGTCCGCTCATGTCCTGATTTTTGGGCTTATATAAACCGCTGATTTCATTGGACTGAGAGCTTAGCGTTTGAGCAGCGACACGCTGTCATTACGCGCACGATGAACACAGTCCAACTCACTGTGTCCGGGCGCGCATCCACGCCGAGTTTCAGGAGAAGCGCCTGCAGCGGGATCTGTCTCGGCCCTCTCTTCCCCGCTAACCAAGATAACTGGATATCGGTGCGATAGCGCACCGACGGAAAAACAAAAATAGCGCGTGATGCACTGATTCGGCCACTAGGAGTTTCCCATGTATATTGGCGGCGGCATACTCGGCACCATTCTCGTCGTTGCGTTAATCGTCTTTTTGCTTCGCAGGGCTTAATGCGTACTTGATCCTACTGGATACCCTGGCTGGCCATTCAACATCCCAGCCAGTGTTCTAAATAGTCGATTACCGCCTGGGAGAGCCTGATGATCGATATCTCCCACAATCCGAGACATAATCATCTGTTGGATGCGCTTCCCCACGACCAGTGGGAGCGCTGGCGGCCACAACTCGAATATGTCGATATGCCTCTGGGACAAGTCCTTTACGAGCCAGGGGACATACTGACGCACGCGTATTTTCCGACCACGTCCATCATCTCGCTTCTGTACGTCATGAAGAATGGCGAATCAGCCGAGATTGCCGTCGTTGGAAACGAAGGCGTGGTGGGCGTCCCGCTGTTCATGGGTGGCGAGTCAACCTCCAGCCGCGCGCTGGTGCAGAGTGCGGGTGGCGCCTTTCGGCTGAGCGCGGAAGTAATGAAACGTGAGTTCGAGCGAGCGGGCCCAGTGCTGCATCTGCTGCTTCGCTACACCCAAGCCTTGATGACGCAAATGGTCCAGACCGCCGCGTGTAACAAGCATCATTCGCTCGATCAACAGCTATGTCGTTGGTTGTTGTTGAGTTTGGATCGTCTGGAGGGCACGGAGATGCTGATGACCCAGACGCTCATAGCCCATATGCTGGGCGTAACAGAGGCCGTCGCCGCCGAAGGCGCGCTCAAACTACAGGCCGCCGGATTGATCGACTACAAAAACGGCCGGATTCGCGTGCTGGACCGAAATGCGCTCGAGAAGCGCTCGTGCGAGTGCTACGCGGAGGTCAAAGAAGAGTACGACCGGCTCCTGCCATTGCCGTTAGCCGCTTAAGGAGCAGTGAATCCTTGATCTTCCAAGGAGCAACGCCTCACGGTCTTCTTGCTTCAAGGCAAGCCAGCTGTGCGCGCACGATTACTTGGCCCGGCACGCAATCTCATTAAAATTCCGCTCCAGCTCGTCAAGATTTCCAGGTTTCAAAAAGTCTTAGCGTGCGCAACTCACCGCGCAAGCATTTGCCTTCATGAGTATCAACGCACCCCTCATGTGCTCCATGTTGATGACTCCGACTTGTGCCGTGGGTATACTTTCTGACGAAAAGTGATTGCGGCATCAAGCGACCGAGCGTTGGCAATTATTACAACAATCCAATGAACATGTCGGCTGCCCTGACACAAGCCCTCTCCTGGAGGTGACTCGGCAGCTGCGCGTGCCTCGCTGTGCGCGGAGAAGCACTCTTGACTAACAAAGCAGCGTCATTGGCTAGCTGTCTCTTTCTGTTGGCCATCACAAGCGGCTGTGCGTCTACAGTCGCTCGCCATATTGCTCCTCCCGCATCGGCGGCGCTGGGGCGGCCCCAGGAGACCAGACTCGGGACGCAGGTGCTGGAAGAAGCTGCATCTCACGGGGGCAATTCGGGCTACTACTTATTAAATGCCGGGGTCGACGGACTGGCGATGCGCATCCAGATGATCAGGGGCGCGGAACGGACGCTGGATCTGCAGTACTACATATTCAGGGGCGATGATGCCGGCACTCGGGTGGCGGAAGAATTGCGCCACGCCGCGGATCGCGGCGTGCGTGTGCGGTTAATCGTAGATGACGGCGATACCACATGGGGCGCCGAGCGCATTCTCCGGCTCGATGGCTATTCCAATATACAGGTGAGGGTTTTCAATCCATTCAGCTATCGCGGTCATAACAGGCTGTTGCGCAATCTCGACTTTATTCTCCACAAGTCACGGCTCGACTATCGGATGCACAACAAGCTGATAGTCGCAGACAATGCGATCGCATTGATTGGGGGTCGCAATGTAGGTAATCAGTATTTCCAAATTGATCCGGTCTCGCAGTTTGCCGACGACGACATCTTCGTTGCCGGTCCTGTCACCCAGACACTTTCGGGTGCGTTTGACGAATTCTGGAATAGCGATTTGGCAGTACCTGCCGCGCGGCTCGCGGTCCGCTCAATCTCAAAGCCGAAGACGTCCTCGACAGGTCATCTGGCAACGGACTATTTGGCGCGCATCAACTCAGGCGAGCCCTATGCGAGCCTGATCGACGGTCGTCGTCAGTTAGAGTGGGCGTCCGCGCGCGTAGTGTATGACAGTCCCCATAAGCGCGACGTAGAAGCACGCCGGCGACCAGGCAAGCTAATGAGCGCAGCCGTGGAAGAACAAATCGGCGGGGTAAAGAGCGAGTTGCTCATGATGTCACCCTATTTCGTACCGTCTGAAAAAGAGCTGGGGCTCCTGCATCAGATACGCTCACGAGCAGGAGAGGTCGGCGTGCTGAGCAATTCGTTGGAGTCGGCTCCTGCGTTGTCTGCGCAATCCGGTTATGAAAAAGTCCGTGTCCCGCTGTTGCAGGACAATGTCAGGCTATACGAGGTCCGAGCACACTTGCTCAGCTCGCAAGGCAGTGGTCAAACCCGAAACATTTCGCGCTATGGAAATTACGCGCTGCATGCCAAGCTATATGTCTTCGATCGTCAGAGGGTTTTTGCGGGGTCATGGAATTATGATCAGCGCTCGCTGCTCCTCAACACCGAAATTGGGATTTTGATTGATGATGGCGTGCTCGCATCGCAAGTTGCACGGCGCTTTGACGAGATGACCGCTCCGTCAGAAGCCTACGCACTCCATCTGTCGCATGATGCTCGCGGTAAACCAGGCGTTTCGTGGCGCACCGAAGAAGGGCATCAGGTGGTCGAATTGACGAGGGAGCCATCACGCGGTTGGTGGCAGCGCCGTTGGATCCAAGTGCTTAGTCTACTTCCATTGCAACCGGAGCTATGATCGCCATCGATGGCCCCACTGCTTGTCAGCCCGGATGCTTTGTCGCATTGAGATAAACGTTCCGGCTAATGGTGACCGCGTCAGGTGCCTCAATAGTTGGACGCATGACAGCTTCGAAGAGCTCGCGCTCCGTTGGGGTGAATTGTTCAGCGAGGATAGTGCCCGGCGCGGGCGCCCAGGGATGGGGCGATGTGTTGAGAAACACTTCCCAAGACGGAATAACCGATGGCAGCAGATCGATATGGAGCTCCAAGTGGATGTCGACGAATCCCGCCAGGCGAACGAATTCGAAGAGATTGCGCTCGGAATAGTTGACGAGTGGATTATTGGAGATTTGTTCCTGGCTGTCCGGATACTGAGCAGCCTTCCAACGGTGCAGCAGAGGCAGGAAACCATCCTTGGTACGGACGTCCTCTGCCTCGAGCCTTATTTTCAAGGCCGTAGCTAGAAATGCATCATCCTGAAGGATGGGCTCGGCGATGGATATACGCCCGCCGGGCTTAAGTATTCGATGAAATTCAGCCAACGCTGCCCGCTTGTCGGCTACGTAGGCGAGCACAGCCCGCGTGGTAACGACATCCACGGAAGCATCTGCGATTCCGTCCAGGTGGTCGGCCGGGCAATGCAGGAACGCACACTGGCTGCGAACGCCTCGTTCAAGGGCGCATGATTCAGCGTGTTGCAACATCGCTCTGGAAACATCTGTCAGGACAACACTTAGCGTCGGCCCGATGCGCTCAATCGCCCGTAGAGCGGTAACGCCTTCTCCGGTACCGATGTCAGCAAGCCTCATCCCTGGGGCAAGTTGCGCTGCGTCCAATACGCGATCGACAAAGCGGTTCACTTCCGCCTGCACAACTTTGGCGAACGCCGGATTGTCGCCGTGTCTGCGATGCAGTAACCAATCGGACCACACGTCGGATTGAACTTCTGTCGTATCTGTCATGCGCGCTGCCTTCCGTGGCTGATGGGCCAAAGGTTGGTTTCCTACGGCGATGCCCATCGTCGAAGTGTAGATCGCTGTGTCGTCGGAGTCAGCACTAAATGGTGGCCGACGGGGCTCCGTCTACCGATGGAATAACTCAACCAAAAGGGCGATGGCTACGCTCACCGCACCACAGGAAGTGAGGAGTACGCCCGCAGCTGCACAGTCTTTAACAATGCGGATCTCCGGATGAATATCGGGATGGAGGTGGTCTGCCAGGCGCTCGACCGCAGTGTTAAAGAGTTCTGCAGCCAACACTGCGCTGCAGGCAAGTGCCACGATCGCCCACCAGAGCGGCGCGGGGCGCACGCTGGCGAGCGCAATAAGAACAGCCAATAGCGCCAGGGATTGCACGCGCAAACTTCGCTCGTTACGCAGTCCGTGCGCGACACCTGCACAGGCGAAACGCAGTCGATTCAGGAACGAGAGATTTTTATAGGCGGTCACGCTGAGCACAATCAGGGTAGGTGTGCCACGAAGTTAAACATCAGGCCATGGTACAACGGACTAACCGTGATGTTCGCTCCTTGCTTCGCGCCGTCACTACGATTCATGGCAAAACGCGCCGTAGCGGTGCCCAGCGCTGCCCCGGCCACTGTGTCCGAGAGCCAATGCGCATTGTGCTTGAGCCGCTCGTATACCGTAAATCCAGCCGCTCCGTAGCCAAGCACGCGCCGCAACCAGCGATATTCGTCGTTACCTGACTCAGCAAGCACGGTACCTATCGCGAACGCCGCCGTGGTGTGCACGGAGGGAAATGAGCTTCCACCCGCTTCCCATTGGTTCGGATCAGTAGTCTGGTCGGGGCGTTGGCGGCCCGCGGCAAACTTGAGAACATACGCAGTCCCGACACTGAGCGCAGCGGCTTCAAACATGGTGCCGGCTTCGCGCCGGCCCCACTGGTCGCTGATAAGGTTGGCGTATCCCCAGGTACCGACGAACATCGCGGCGGCCGGCAGCGCATCCTGAAGGTCGTGAGTGTTGGTACTCGGGGGGCCTCGCTCATTGGCGGTAAAATGCTTACGCACATCCCCGTCAAACTGGTGCGCGACGCCGATCGCAGCCAAACTGCCGCCGAACCATAGCCAATCCGCTTCTCCCCATCGCAGCGGAGAAGTGGCGTATGCCTCGACCGGGGCAAGCAGCCGACTGAGCGGGGACGGACAATCCGGATCGTCATCGACGTCGCAGTTAGCCGACTGAGCCCACCCCACACCCGGCAGTAATGCCAGGCCCGCTATCACGGGGAGCAGCGCCCGTTTGATCGCGCGGGACGGTGGCGATGCCATTCGGCCCTTAACCCTCAGCCCGTGAGGTCGCGGCCGTGCGGATCAGGGGGTTGGGTCCGCGGGGACATTGAGAGCGTGCTCGTGGTCGGAAGAACAGCAAGTCATATACCTGTTCGGACGATTGGTCCGCTGCTTATTCGCATGCCTGGCAAATCCTACACTAGAGCCGTCCGCAAACGCGACCGTCATTGAAAACGCGCACGATGCACAGCCACATCACGTCTCTGTATGGAACATCGGCCATCCCATGTGCCATGAACTTTGCAGGGCAAAGTACATCAGACTTCTGAGGGGAGCAAGGCCTTTTGCACTGCTCGTGCTGCGAAGCAGTTAGAACTCGTAGTCGTTTGACTCCGTGAGGCGATCACTGTGTAAGCATTCAGCGTGCCGTGATCAATGGAACGTTTTTTCTGGGCGGTAACTTCAAAGCCTGTGCCGTCTATGCGAGATGAATGGACCGATCGACGCAGCAAATTATGGACAATCGGGCTGCCGCCCCCGACCGCGTTGCAAGGTTTGGATCTGTATCCTGATCTTCAAGCGGTCGTGTTCCAGGTCGGGGTGAGTTTCTGAGCCCGCCGCGGTTGAATCTCTGCTTCCATTGCTCGGGCTTGGAAAGCTAAGCTGGCGATATCGACTCTCGCGCTGTTGAAGGGAACTGGCGCGCGGGGGTTTCTGGAGGAACAGGGCGCCCGGTACTGGATACCTAGCTAATTGGGTACATCGATGGTCGCTGATGCCGAGCCACTTTTACATGTTGGTAGCGGGCCGTCGCGCTACGGCTTAGCGGCCATCGCTTTGCACTGGATTTCGGTGTTGTTCGTCGTTGTCGTCGGAGTTCTGGGCCTGCTGCATGACTCTTGGCCAAGGCAGACTCAGGGATTCTGGATAAATGTTCACGCGATTTTGGGACTTCTCGTGTGGGTACTTGCCATCGCGAGGATCTCGTGGCGACGCCGGCACCCCGCACCTGCATTGCCGAACGATGTTGGCCGACTCTCGCATCGCCTGTCGGGCCCCGTGCATGCATTGCTCTACATTCTAATGCTCGTGATACCAATTCTCGGCATCGTCACCTTCATCTGGCACGGTCGCGCGTTTAATTTCGGTCTATTCCAAGTGAATTTCGGCATTCGATCCAACCGGTCAATTTTCCACCCCACAGAGAATATTCACGGCTACTTGGCCTACTTTCTCTTCGCCCTGATCAGTGTTCACGCCTTTGCGGCGCTCTGGCACCACTACATCCGCCACGACGGCGTGCTGAGTCGAATGTGGCCTGCCAGCAGAGGCGGCCGTACCGATCACTAGCCGCGTTTTGCAGGCCCATTTGGCGTAATCAGCCTCGATCCTCGCGGGCTCCGTTCCAAGCAGTCCGCAGACCGGGCGTCAGATTGTGACAACAACTCATCGTTGAAATTGTTCGCGCGACCGCGCTGACGACGAAGTCTGCCGCCTCCTGCCAGTAGGTTCGGAGACGGAACGCTCGATCGCGCTTAATGCACTGACCATTTGCGCACGAGCGATTTACTGAGGCGTTGCTTTTGTGAGGCAAGCCGAACCGCGGATGCAACCGCTTTGCATCACAAAGTCGTAACGCACGAGCAACCAATCTGCAACAGACAGCCTTGAAACTGTCGCTCCGATCACTCGACCTGGTCGATTGAGCTGCCTTTTTGGGGATATCCATGTCACGTTTCACCAACGATCGAGTCTTCACCCTGCACGCCGTCGCACTGGTCCTGGCTGTCAGCAGCGCTGGCATCGCTCGCGCGGACGATGAGGGTACTAACCTGTCGCGCGTCAACGATTTGGAGCAGGTCGTCGTGACCGCTCATACGCTGCAGGGACCGGAAGAGGCTCCGTCCCAGGGCTCAGTTGTCGCGACTGAACCACAATCGATTGTGAACAGCGAGTTCATTCATCAGAATCTTTCTCCGGCATCGAATTACACCGACATCATCGCGCTGACGCCCAACGTCTGGACCGTGGATCCAAACGGTCCAGGCTTGATGGAGAACTTGAACACTTCCATTCGCGGCTTTCAGGACGGTCAGTTCAACGTCACCTTTGACGGCATCCCCTGGGGCGACTCCAACGACTTCACGCACCATTCGACCTCGTACTTCATGGCCATGAACATCGGCGATGTGGTCGTTGACCGTGGGCCTGGCAATGCCTCGGTGCTGGGCGATGCGACCTTTGGCGGCACCGTGGCAGTGCAGTCCGACGATCCTGGGCGCGATCGTAGCTTCTCAGTCCTCCTGAGCGATGGCAGTTTCAATACCCGGGTTGGCTCGCTGCGCTACGACACTGGCGAGATCGCGGACTGGGGCGGCACCCGCGCCTTCTTTGATGTGCAGAATGTCACCTCCGACGGGTTTCTCACCAACGCCAATCTGGACCGCACCAACGCGTTCGCCAAGATCGTGCAGCCGATCGGAGACTCGACGACCGTCACGTTCGCCTCGAATCTGAACAAACTGCAGCAGAACCCGCCGGTGGGCGCCACGATCGCGCAGATGAGTGCCTTCGGCAGCAACTTTGCCTACAACACGGATCCGGCCACGCAGTCCTTCTATGGCTACAACCTGGACAAGATAACGACTGATTTTGAATTTATCGGACTGCTTTCCAGGATTTCCGGCTGGACCATCAACAACAAGCTCTACACCTACGCCTACTTCCACGATGGTTGGAACGGCGAGGACGTATATGGCACGGCCCCGGGCGGTACGGTCGTGCCCGGTGAGTTTCCAAATGGCACGCTATATGGTCCGCACGACGTCCCGGGGCAGCGCCTGACCAACAACTACCGCTCGATAGGGGACATTTTCCGTCTGGCGCATGACTTGGGACCTGGTGAGGCGCAGATCGGCTTCTGGTACGACCATCAGACCAACTACCGCGGGCTGATCGAGGAAGACTTCACCGACAACTACGCCTATAACCCCGCCGCGCTCGGAAACACGGCACCGGCAACCGCGCAGAACTCCGCGGATCGCATTATGCATGATGCGCTGTTCACGACCCAGGGCTACGTGCAGTATATTCTGCACGCTACTTCGGCGCTGGATGTCACGGGTGGAGTCAAGGTCGTCAGCTTCGAGCGCGTGCTCGATGCCGAGGTCAACCAGAACACGTTGCAACCCTTGAGCTACGACCGGACCTGGACGCGCAGTCTCCCCTCGCTCGATGCGCACTACAAGCTGATGGATAACTGGTCGTTGTACGCGCAATGGTCCAAGGGTTTCCTGGCGCCGAACCTGAACGTGCTGTATACGACTAACCCGGCGCAGAGTGCGACCCTGAATCCGGAGGCGACCACCAACGTCCAGGCGGGTACGACCTGGACCAGTCACGCGCTGACGCTGTCCGCCGACGCGTATTACATCAACTTCAGCAATCTGATTCAGCACTTCTCGACCGGTGAAGGTGTCACCGTGTTCTATAACGAGGGTGGCGTTCGTTACCGCGGCGTTGAGGCCGAAGGCACTTATGTACTGGGCGCCGGCTTCAGTGCCTATGGCAATATCGCCTGGGCCAGCGCGCACCTGACGGCCGATGACACCTGGGTGCCCGATACGCCCGAGCAGATGGCCACGCTCGGTCTGTTCTACAAGCAGGGACCGCTCCAGGGTTCGGTGATCGACAAATACGTCGGTGCACGCTACGGTAACAGCGGCGATACCATCCGCCAGGGCGGCTATTCGACTACGGAAGCAGCGATCAACTACACGTTCCTGCAGTCGATGGGAATCGTCAAGAGTGCCAAGCTCGGGTTTGCCATCCAGAACATATTTAACAATTCATCGTTGTATTTCTGGGGCGGCACTGATAACAATGGCGACTCAGTGTGGTTTCGAGTGCCGGGACGCAGCTTCCAGGTAACGCTGACAGCGGGCATCTAATCGGCGGACGGCCGGAACCGCAACGGCGCGGTCGGTACTCGGGAACGTCCACCGTCCACGAGGTGTTACCCGGTGCGCCGCTGCCCAGCGCTGCCATTTGCCGTCGTCGTAATTATCTGGTGCCTCTGGCCTGGAGCGGTGCTGGCGCAAACTGACGAGATCCAGATCTATGACGCGCAAATCGCCGCGCCGGGCGTGTTCAACCTGACGTTGCACGACAATTACACTCCGGACGGTCGCGCGGTCCCAGACTACCCCGGTGGCATCGTTCCGAATCACGCACTCAACGGCGTCCCTGAATGGGCCTACGGCGTCACCCCATGGTTCGAGGCGGGTCTCTACATGCCGCTCTATAGCTTCGCGGGCAATGGCAGCCTCACCTTCAACGGTTTCAAGCTGCGCACGTTGTTCGTGGAGCCCGACGCGGCCAATCAACGCTTCATCTACGGGGTGAATTTCGAATTCAGCTACAACACAGAGCATTGGGACCAGAACCGCTATACGCAGGAGATTCGCCCGATCATAGGCTGGCATCTCGGCTCGCTGGATATAATTGTGAATCCGATTCTGGATAATTCTTACAAGGGTTTCTCGAGACTGGATTTTGCGCCCGCCTCAAGAGTGGCCTACCACTTTGATAAGGCCTGGGCTGTGGCGGCCGAGGAATACGATGATTTCGGTCCGTTGCGGGGGTTCAACGCTGCCAATCAGCAGCAGCATCAGCTCTTTGGCGTCCTCGATTACAACGGCAAGCCCTGGACAGTGGAGGGTGGGGTTGGACTGGGGCTGACGAGCGCCACCGATCGAGTCGTGCTCAAGTTGATCCTGTCGCGGGATTTGAACTGATCGCTGACGTGGCGTCATCCAGCGCCCGGGCTTCTATTCAGCGCGTTCATCACTCCTGCCAGCGCGAAGCCAACGGGGCTCAGGAACGGCTGGTTCGTGTGCGTTTGCATCGCACGCCCCACCGCCTTGGTCGCGAAATCTAGAATTTCTTCTGAAAGCCCACGCTGAAGCCGCCCGGCAGTATCTGAACGGAAAGCGGTGTGTCACGATGCGCAGCCCAATAACCCGATGCAGTGCCCAGGGCCCAGCCGGCAAGCACATCGGACTGCCAGTGAGCCTGCTGCTTGAGCCGGCCGATGCCGTCATAGATCGGCAGGAGTTCCAGCGCGCAGATCCAGAGATGACCGCGCGCCGCCTCGTCGAGAATGATGGGAGTCACGAAACCGGCTTGCAATGTCACTTCGCCACTCGGAAAGCTCTGGCAGCAGCCGCCCTGAAACCAACTGTTGGGCCCTTTCTTCTGGTACGGGCGAGCCCGGCTGAAGGCGTATTTCAGAAGCTGGGCCGCAACTCCTGAGGCCGCGGTCGAATCGACGCTTTGCCAAAATTCGTGTCCCAATGGATCATCATTGCCGAGCCATAGCGCACCGACGGCCTCGGTCGCAACCACGCCGTATTCGAGGTCGAGCTGATAGCTCCGCTTCCAAATGCCGCTGTTGTCGTAAGACCATTCATGGTCTATGCCGAACAGGCCGCCTGCAGCGAAAGCGTGGTCGGATACCACCATCAGTAATGTCAGTAGAAGGAACACGGAGGATCGCGCACGACACATAGCCACCTCTCAGCTCAATATGGAGCCTTGGATGCTGCGGGGTATCCGCATTGGCAACGATTAACTGCTCGCTAACGCTTGCTTCCCCTTGGTAGTCGAATCCACTGCAATCGCAGCGGTCGCATCCAGCACAACTTGCTCGAGCACCGCAAAGTATTCGAGGTAGCGCTTTCGGCCTTGCGGCGAGATCCGGTATATGGTCTGTGGACGGTTGAGATCGGAACCCCTCGCCATATCGACGAGCTTCGCCTCCTCGAGTACCTGCAAGTGGCGAGCGAGGTTTCCATCGGTCAGTCCACACAGCTGCTTGAGAGTTGCGAATGCGAGGCCTTCGGGATTTGTAAGCAGCGAGGTGAGCACTCCAAGGCGAGCGCGTTCGTGAATGACCCGATCCAAACCGGGATAGGCGAAGCGACGCGGCTTTCCCGCAATATCGTTACGCTTCCTCATCGGCCTGTGCATATTCAAATTGCAATATCAGCGCTACCAGCAACTGACCAACGCCAAACGGTATGCCCATGAGCCATGGCGAGAATGCGAGATCCCCGCCGCCGAAGGCGAGGCAGCTCAAGCCCGTGGCGAGATACCACAGTCCGACGGCAAACATGGGGCGTGGCAGAACCCGGCATGATGAGAACACCCCCAGGCTGAAGAGCACCTGCCATAAGCCTGGAAGCGTCCACAGGGTTTCCTGTGCGCATTTGAAAAGCACCACGGTGAGCAGTAACCCGGCAACGATTGCCGGTATGAATTGCTCGAGCGCGGAGTGGATCATCTCCATGGCCAGACCCGAATGAACGCGCGGCGCACGAAAGAGTGCTTCAATGATGATGATCATCAGCGACAGGCCTGCGGTGACGACCCAAATCGCCAGGTACGAGCGGATCTCGTGTGCGGGATCATTGAACCAATACGATTGCACGGACGCAGCAACGAGCGCCAGGAGTCCCGTGACCGCAAGCGTCGCTGGTCCGTAACCGCGAAATTCCGCGCTCCGGGCTATCTGACCGCGAATCGAATGAATTTCCGCCAAGGCCCTGTGCAGATCAGTCACGCTAGACACCATCTACTTTGCAGTGCAAAGTACATCAGGCATTCGGCACGGGCAAGTTTTTTTGGTGAAGCTACCGTCGCGAGTTTGGGATCACAGTCGACATCGAGCGGAGCTTCTCTGGTTGGAAGTCCTGATCAGGAAACATGCCTGCAGCCGGTACCTTAATGACCACGTCAGGGTGGTTCAGGCTCTGGTGGCAGGCATTGCACGCCTGTGTTAGCTGCGCGTAAGCCACGGTAAATTGCTCGGGACTGCGCGCTTTTATTGCCCGTGCAAGGGCATCGAGCGGCGCCTGGGTGACGGCTGCGGTGATGTCGGCAGTACCGAGAGCGTGATATTGGGGGATGGTGCGGGCGATGCGTGCGAACGCATTGCGCAGTTCCCCGAGTTCATAGCCGGCGTATCCCCAATTCTGCCGGTCACCAGCGTAGTAAAGCTTGATGTGACGCGGCTGTATTGCCATGGTCATCAGGTCACCCATGCTCGGGTGATAGTCGGGCTGTGCACTGGCCGAGGCGGCATCCGGCGGAGCCGATTGTGTGAGCGCGACAGGAGGCGCACACACTGCCAAAAGGATCGCGAGCACAGATGCGCGAATTGGCCGCCTCATGTCCCGTCTCCGGTCCTGTGCTCGAGGGTTTGACTGCTCGCCAGCGCGGTCGCAGCCGGGGACTCCCATCCACCCCCGAGCGCACGAATCAGGTCGACGCTGGCGCGCAGCTGCAGGGTATCGAGAGTGAGCGCCTCCAGCTGGGTCTGCAGGACGGCGGTCTGAGAGGTGACCACAGTGAGATAGTCGACCGCACCCTTGACGTACAGCGCCATGGAGAAGTCCAGCGTACGTTGTGCCGCATCCACGGCCGCCTTCTCCTCCAGAGCGGCGTCGTGATAATGATTGAGTGAGGCGAGACTGTCCTCCACCTGCTGAAACGCACCGATGGCGACACCGCGGTAATTCGCCGCCGATGCGTCGAATTCCGCGCGCGCCTGGGCGACCTGCGCCCGGCGTAATCCGCCATCAAACACGCTGAGCAGGGCGTTCGGTCCGACCGCCCAGAATGAGCTCGGGGCGGTCAGCCAGTTCGAGAAGGCAGTGCTCTGGAAGCCACCCTGGGCGCCGAGCGTGAGGTTCGGAAAATACGCCGCACGGGCGACGCCAATGTTGGCGTTGGCCGCTACCATGCGCCGCTGCGCTGCCGCGATATCGGGTCGACGCTGCAGCAACGTGGTGGGAACGCCGGTGGGAATTTCTGGCAGCGTGATCGCGACGATCTCCGGTTTGATCGAGAAGTTAGAGGCCGGCTCGCCGAGTAGCGCCGCGATCGCGTGTTCCATCAGCGCGCGTTCGGCGAGTGTCTGCGCCACTTGCGAGCGTGCGGCATCGAGCTGGGTCTGGGCCTGCGAGACATCGAGCCCTGGCGCGATCCCGGCGTCGTGGCGCTGTTGGGTCAGGCCGAGGGCACGCGAGTAGGCCTTCACGGTTGCGTCGAGGATCGCGCTGTCGCGGTCCAGACTCCGCAACTGAATATAATCGTCGACCAGCTGCGCGATCAGCGACAGCCGAGCGTTCTCGAGATCTGCGGCGGATGCGGCAGCGTTGGCCTGCCCGGCGGCGACTTCGTTGCGAATCTGACCCCAGAGGTCCAGTTCGTAGCTGACGCTGCCGCCCAAAGAGTTGTTGCTGTAATCGGTCGGGGCGGTCGGTGCTCTGAGCGGCGCGTTGACGGATTCGCGATTGCGCTCGACACCGGCGCCGAGACCCAGTGTGGGAAACAGCCCCGCACGCGCCTGGTCGCTCAGTGCCTTGGCCTGGGCGTAGTCGGCCAATGCGGCGGCGAGCGTCGGGTTGCCGGTGATCAATCTTTTCTGCAATTCATCGAGCTCCGCGCTGTCGTAGAGCGTCCACCAGCGGTCGCGCGGCAGGCGGTCGGCGGGTTGCGCCGTCGTCCAGGGCCCGAGCTCCTTGTAGGCATTCGCGGTCGGAATGGCGGGGGTTTTCAGCGGTGGCGCGAGCGAGCAGCTGCTGAGCAGCAGCATCAGCGCGGCGCTGGACCAGGCCGGGGGACTAGCCCTTTTCATTTGATTTCCTAACCTGCGCGGCCACCGCGCCGGCCGACTTCGCGCCGGCCAGGCGCACCGCGGCGCCATCGCCGATACCATCGGGAGGGTTTTCGATCACGCGATCGTTCGGCGCGACGCCGGAGGCAAGTTCGACCACCGCACCGAGGTCGCGATCGATCGACACGGGCTTGATGATTACGCGGTTGTCGGAGTCCACGGTGGCGATGGAAAGTCCCTTGGCGTCGAAAATCAATGCGCTCGAGGGCACGCTGAGAACATTGGCGGCGGCGATTTGCAAATGGATGCTGGCGTAATCGCCCGGCATCAATTCACCGGCGCTGTTGTCGACGATCAGTTGCATCAAGGTGGTTCCGGTACTCGGATTGACGGCTTGCGACGAGGCCTCGACGGTACCGGTATAGATCTTGTCGGGATGTTCCGGCACAGTGATCGTGGCCTGCGTACCCGGCGGCACGCTGGGCACATCGTTCTGTGGGACGTTCACATAGACGCGTAGCTTCTTCGTCTCGGAGACCACGAACAGCTCCGCGCCGCCGGCGGCTCCGACGTTAATCAGCGCGCCAATGTCAGTCTCGCGAGCCGTGACGATGCCGTCGAACGGTGCGACCAGGCGCTTGAACCCCTCTTCGGCCATGAGGCGGTCGACATTCGCCTGCGCAGCCTTGACCTGCGCGATGTTCGCATTCCAGGTAAAAGTCCGCTGATCGACATCCTGTTTGGCGACGGCGTCAGTACTGGCCAGCGACTGCCAGCGTTCGGCGCTGATCTTCGCCAGCTGCGCATTGGCCTCAGCGACGCTGAGGTCGGCGCGAGCCTGTGCGAGCTGCTGGTCGAGATCGGGCGTCTCGATCTCGGCGAGCAGTTCGCCTGCCTTCACCTGGCTACCGATATCGTGTTTCCAGCTCTTCAGGTAGCCCGGGACGCGAGCGTAGATCGGCGCCTGGATATAGGCCTGCAACCGTCCGGGCAATTCCAGGCCCGCATGATTCTCATCATGGGCCGGCGACACGAGTGCCACGATGGGCATCGCCTCCGCTTCAGTCAGCTCGTGCAGGCGCGAGTTCTGCGCTGCGCGGGAGACCATGCCATGGGCAACGACCACGACCGCGAGGAGCGTGACTGCGCCGCCGACCCAGCGCAATCGGCGCAGCAGCGGGCGGTTAGGATCTCGATCAGGCTGGGACATGGACGGCTCCTGGATTGGGTTGCGGCGCAGGCTTTGCGCCGTGGCCCCGGTGAATGATGCTGAAGACCACAGGCACGAAGAACAGCGTGGAAACGGTGGCGAAAATCAGGCCGCCGATCACTGCACGGCCGAGCGGCGCGTTCTGCTCACCGCCTTCGCCCAGGCCCAGCGCCATCGGCAGCATGCCGATCACCATCGCCATGGCCGTCATCAGCACCGGGCGTAGGCGCACGAATCCGGCCTCGAGCGCGGCTTGCGTGGCATCGCCAAGCTCGGTCAGCTTCTCGCGCGCGAAACTGATCACCAATACGCTGTTGGCCGTCGCCACGCCCATGCACATGATCGCGCCGGTGAGCGCCGGCACCGACAATGTGGTTTGCGTTGCAAACAGCATCCAGACGATGCCGGAGAGCGCCGCCGGCAGCGCCGTGATGATGACGAACGGGTCGCTCCAGGACTGAAAGTTGATCACGATCAGGAAGTAAATCAGGACGATTGCGCCGACCAGTCCGAGCAGCAGGCCGGTATAGGCACTGTTCATGGTCGCCGTCTGGCCGACCAGAGCGACAATCGCGCCCTTGGGCCTGTCCTTGTCGTTCTGCGCCATGATCTGGCGGATGTCCCGGGAAACCGCCCCCAGATCGCGCCCCTGCGTGGTGGCGTAGATCTCCACCATGGATGAGATGTCGTACTGCGACACCACGGCATCGTTGTGGTTGCGACGGATGTCGGCGATGCCCCCGAGCACGGTGGTAGGCGCCCCCGTGGCGTTGATCGGCAGATTGCGAAGTTCCGGCAGCGTGTCGATCTGGTATTGCGGCGTCTGCAGGGCAATCGGATAAGCGACGCCGTTGTTCTCATTGAGCCAGTAGGTAGGAGCCACCTGGCTGGAGCTGGCAAGATTGACCACCATGCTGTTGGTCACATCGGCCGGCGTGACACCGGTGTACTGCGCACGGGTGCGATCCATGTTGACATCGATCGCCGGCTGGGCGGCCGACTGCTGGATGCGTGCATCAGCCACGCCGGTGACATGTCGCACCTGCGCCAGGAGCCGGTTGGCGTAGGCATAGTCCGCTGGCAGATTATTGCCCCGGATCTGCAGATCGATCGGCGCGGGCGCGCCGAAATTCAGGATCTGGCTGACGATATCGGCGGGCAGAAACGAAAAGCTCATGCCGGGAAAGCGGCGCGGCAGCTGCTCACGCAGCCGGGCGACGTAGTCGGCGGTCGGGGCGTGCCCCTGATTGAGCGAAATCTGGATGTCTCCATCAGATTCGCCAATCGTGCCCGTGTTGTTGTAGATCGTATTGATCGAGGATAGATAAGTGCCGATGTTGTCCACCACCGCCGCGACTTCCGCAGGCGGAATCTGCTCGCGGATGGCCTGCTCTACCTCGGAGAAGCGGGCGGAGGTCTCCTCGATGCGCATGCCGACCGGAGCCCTTACATGCAGCAATATCTGACCGCCGTCGACCTGCGGGAAGAAATTGCGACCGAGCAGTGGCGCCAGCAGGAACGAGACGGCAACGAAGCCGAGAAAGCCCGCGACGAAGCGGCGCCGATTCTCGATAGCGAAGGCCAGCAAGGTGTGATAGCCAGCCCGCAGTTGCTCAAAGCGCGCCTCGAAGCCGCGTTGGAAGCGCACCAGCGGGTTATGCGATACCGTCGATTCGCCGCCGGCCTGGTGCACGCGCAGCAGATATTTCGCCATTGTCGGCACCAGCGTGCGCGACAGCAAGAACGAGAACACCATGGCGAACATCACGCTCTCGGCCATCGGCACGAACAGGTAGCGCGCCACACCGCTCAGAAAGAACATCGGAATGAATACGATGCAGATGCACAGCAAGGAGACGAAAGCAGGCACGACGATCTGCGAGGCGCCGTCGATGATCGCGGCTTGCACCTCTTTGCCCTGTTCGAGGTGATAGTTGATGCTCTCGATCGTCACGGTGGCCTCATCCACGAGTATGCCAACGGCAAGCGCGAGGCCCCCCAGTGTCATGATGTTCAGCGTCTGACCAATCGCCGACAGCGCGCCGATTGCTCCCAGGATTGCCAACGGAATCGAGGTCGTCACAATCAGGGTCGAGCGCCAGCTGCCGAGGAACAGCAGGATCATCAGGCTGGTGAGCGCCGCGGCGATCACCGCCTCGCGGATCACGCCCTGGATTGAGGCTCGCACGAATATCGACTGATCGCCGATCGGCTTGATGTCGAGTGCGTCGGGCAGCGAGGGCTTGATGACGTTCAGCATCTTCTTGATGCCGCTGACGATGTCGAGCGTCGAAGTCGTGCCGGTCTTGAAAATGCTGATCAGCACCGAGCGATTGCCATCGACGTGGACGACATTGGTCTGCACGGCGCTGCCGTTGTGCACGTGGGCGACATCGTGCATGTAGACCATCGCGCCACCCACGCTTTTGATCGGCAGATCGGCGAGATCTGAAACCTTCGATGGCGCACTGTTGAGATTGACGGTGTATTCGTAGTCGCCGATCTTCTCGGTGCCAACGGGGGTGGTCAGGTTCTGCGCGGCGAGCGCGTTGGCGACATCGAGGCCGGTCAAGCCGCGCGCCTGCAGGGCAGCGGTGTCGAGGTCGAACATGACCTGCGGCGACTTGCCTCCGAAGGGCCATGGGATGCCTGCGCCCTGTACTGTGACCAGGCGCGGCCGCACGAAATTCATACCAAGATCGGCCAGATTCTGCTCGGTCAGCCCTCTGCCCGACAGTGCCAGCTGGATGACGGGCACCGTGGAGGCACTGTAATTGATGATCAGGGGCGGGGTGGTCCCCGGCGGCATCTGCTTGAGGAGGGTCTGCGCAATCGCCGTAACCTGAGCATTTGCGGTGGCGATATTGGTCGAGGGATGGAAGTAGATCTTGACGATGCCGAAGGTGGTATACGAATTGGCCTCAATGTGCTCGATGTCATTCACCGTCGTCGTCAGCGCGCGCTCGAATGGGGTGATGATGCGCCCGGCCATCTGATCGGGCGGCAAGCCCTGGTACTGAAAGGCCACGCCGATGATGGGGATATCGATGCTTGGAAAGATATCGACCGGCATCCGCAGCGCTGCGAGCGTGCCAAGCAGAAAGATGAGCAACGCCGCCACTACGAAGGTGTAAGGCCGGCTCAGGGCGATGCGGACTATGGCGAGCATGTGGATACCTGGGAAAGGCCGGGACCGTTAGGCTGCATGGGCAGAGATTTTGGGTGTGTCGCGTCAGCGGACAATTGCAGGAACGGCTTGGGCGATTTCATTTGAAACCTGCGCAGGACGGCGCCCAGCAATCGAAAAGGCAGCTGCAGGCGTCTTTCCACCTGGGCGCTGCGACCGATGCCGCTCAGACACCAGTTACAGAAGTGCTCGCAGTTGTTGCTCAACAGCCGATAATCGTTCTCGCCCAGACGCGAGCGTGCGCGCCGAACGATCTCTTCGGGCGAAAACGGCGATTCGGCATGGGAGACCATCCGAGCCGGATGACCGTCTACGAATTGGAACAGCGGCACCTCCTCGACCGGTCCGCACTGCCAGTACCCCGAGAGGCCCGAGTAGTGCACCACCCGACCGTGGCCGACGTACACACCATGGTGGTTGTAGCCCCAACGCGAGGTTGTCAGGTGGGCCCCGAGTGGGGGGTCCTGTTCCAGTGGCGTCTCGTCCATCGCGGCACTAGGCGGGGGCCACCGAATGCCGACGATCACCAGCATCCTCGCCCGCCAGAGCCCCGATGGCGGCCCAGTCAAGCCGCTCGCCGCCCTGGGCGAAGAGCCGCACGAACCGATCGTGCAGCAGGTTGGCCAGGGGCATCGGCACCCGCAGGCTCTCGGCTGCGGCCAGCGCGAGGCGGATGTCCTTGTAGCCAAGCGGCGCGGCGAAGGCCGCCGGCTCAAACTTACCCTCGGCGATCAGGGGACCGAAGATCTTATAGGCTGGCGCGGTAAATATTGTCGATGTCAGCACCTCGATGTAGGCATGCCGATCGATGCCGGCTTTACCGATGAGCGCGACTGCCTCGCCCAGCGCCTCGATGACAGCCGCTTGCAGAAAGTTGCCGGTGAGCTTGATCAGATTCGCAGCGGAGGGCTCCGGGCCCACATTCGAGGTCTTCTGTCCCAGCAGGTCGAACAGCGGCCCGCAGATCTCGACGGTGGCGGGATCCCCTGCGGCGAGGATGAAAAGATTCCCCGCGGCAGCCATGTCGGGGCGGCCCATGACGGTGGCTGCGATATAGCGTTGTCCTGCCTGGGCGTGCGCCTGCGCCAAACGCTTCGAGAGAGCGACGCTGATCGTGCTCATCGAAACATGGATTGCGCCTTGGGAGAGATTCGCGAGCACGCCGTCTTTTCCCAGAACGGTTTCCGAGACCGCATCGTCATCCGCCAGCATTGTTATCACCACCTCACCGTGGCAGGCGCCAGCAATGGCCGCCGCCTCGTGGGCGCCGAGTTCAACGAGTGCGCGGCTTCTGCCCGGTGTGCGATTGAAAACGGTGACGTCGTGCCCGCCTATAACGAGGTTTTTCGCCATGGCCGAGCCCATGTGTCCTAGTCCGATGAATCCTGTCTTCATGTGAAAGTCTCCAATGAGCTGTGCTTAAGCGCGTGCCGGCGGGGCCATGAACTCGGGTCCCACGGGGTCGGTAATCGTCGAGTTCAAGATGCGATCGATCCGTGCGCGCGACGTGGCACCGAGCGCCCAACCTCCTACCCCCAACGCGGCGTCAAGCTGCTCGGGCCGACGGCCTCCCCACAGCGCCACGCTGATACCTGTGTCGAGCATCCAGCGCACAGCCAGTTGAATGACGCGTCGGCCGTAGAGACGCTGGGCGAACTGATCGAGCTGTCCGACCGCGTTGAGATACTGGGCGTAGCGAGGCGACTGGAACTTGGGATCGACGCGCCGCAAATCGTCGCCTTCGAAGGTGCTGTCGGCCTTCATGCGACCGCTCAACAATCCGCGGCACAGTGCTCCGTAGCCGAGCGTCGCAATGCCGTTCGCCAGGCAGTAGGGCAGTATTTCAGCTTCGATGCCGCGCTCAAACAGGTTGTAGGGGGACTGGAGCACGTGCAGCGGTGCGACCGCGCGGAAGGCCTGCATCTGTTCTACCGAGAAATTGCTCACGCCGATGGCGCGGATCTTTCCCTGTTCGTACAGCTCGCGCATCGCCCCGGCGGTTTCTTCCATGGGGACCAGCGGGTCGGGCCAGTGCACCTGATAGATATCGATGTAGTCGGTGCGCAGGCGGCGCAGCGAAGCATCGATCTCCGCCATGATCCGGTTGCGCGTTGCGTTCCGATAGACTTTGCCGTCGCGCCATTCGAGGCCGACCTTGGTGGCGATGATGGCCCTCGAGCGAATGCCCGTCAGGGCCGTGCCGACGATCTCCTCGGAGACGCCAAAGCCGTACGCGGGCGCCGTATCAATGAGACTGATGCCCTGGTCCAGGGCCGCCCTGATCGTAGCGACCGATTGGCGCTCATCGGTCCCGCCCCACATCCACCCCCCCATAGCCCAGGTGCCGAGAGCGACCCGCGATACCTTGAGGGAAGTGGCCGGGATGTCGACGAACTCCGTATCGAGTTCGCGCAGTTTTGACTGGGGTGATGATGACATGCGCTGGTTGCTCCTCTGTTGCGATGGTCCAGAGGTTGTACGCGGCGCGTTTCCGCGGCGTTTCGTCGAGCGCGTGTGTCGATTACGGCTGAAACCGTCGGGGGCGTACCCCCCCAGGTCAATAGAGGATATCGACAGCCGAGCTGAAGGAGTAACCCACGCCGCGCTCGGTGACGATGAACTGCGGCTGCGCGGGATCGGCCTCTATCTTGCGGCGTAGCCGCAGGATCTGCACGTCGATGGAGCGGTCGTAGACCTCGTTGTCGTAGACGCGGCTGGCCTCGAGCAACTGATCGCGCGTGAGGATGCGTTGCGGTGCAGCCAGAAGCGCCGCCAGCAGATTGAATTCGCCGTTGGTCAGCTCGATGCGTTGGCCGCTTCGACTCAGGCGCCGGGTTCGCAGGTTCAGCTCGAAATCGACGAAACGGTAGGCGCGCACCTCGCGCTGCCGCGCCTCCGTCAGCGCCGGGCCCTTGGTTCGTCGCAATACCGTGCGGATGCGAGCCAGCAGCTCGCGTGGACTGAAGGGCTTGGTCAAGTAATCGTCCGCGCCAAGCTCCAGGCCCATGACGCGGTCGGCTTCGTCGCGTACGCCCGTGACGATGATGATGGGAATCGCGGACTTATCGCGTAGCGCTCGGGCAATCGCCATGCCGTCTTCGCCCGCGAGGCGCAGGTCGAGGATGACCAGGTCGATCGCTTCATCTTCCAGAATCGCCGTCATCTGCTGGCCGGTCGATGTAGCGCTGACGCGCAGCGCATTTTCCGTCAGGTACTCCTGTACCAGTTCGCGGATCTGCGGGTCGTCGTCCACGACCAGGATATGTGGCTGTATGGGCTCCGGCATGCATACCGTCCCTGGGGCCGGTGGGTTGAATTTAGCACATTGTCACGAGAGCGACGCTGCTCGCCGCGTCGCAATCAAGGCTAAGAATTCACCGTCTCGCGTTGAAGTCGGGCTGCCCGTTGCGTGTTACAGCCGTAATGGGCGCGCGCGGGCGGCTGACACTAACTGGCGTGGCCTAACACTCGCGCGAGGGACTCGGCGAGATCGCGCCGTTGGAGGGGTTTGCGCAGAACTTCGCGGACGCCGATCGCGGCGGCGCGCTGCGCCAGCCCAGAGCCGCCGTAACCACTCATGAGCACAATCGGCATGGCGGGGGTAACCTGTAAGATCCCCCGCGCGAGTTCGGTTCCGACCAGATCCGGCATCGCCTCGTCGGTCAGAATCAGATCGAAGCGCCGCGGATCTTCTCGAAAGGCCCGCAGTGCCGAGACGCTGGAATTGAATCCCACCGGTTCGTAACCGAGCTCGGCAAGCATTTCCTCGGCCAGCGCCACCAATGCTGCCTCATCATCGATGATCATGATCACGGCGCCGTGTCCGCGCGGCAGCTCGCGGGCCTGCTCGTCGGTGACATCGCGGACTTCGCCGGTTACAAGGAGCCAGATCTCAAACGTGGTGCCACTCCCGACCCTGGTGGTGACCTCTATGGCTCCGCCGAGATCGGTGACGATGCCATGCACGACCGACAGTCCGAGTCCGGTGCCCTCGCCGACGCCCTTGGTGGTGAAAAACGGATCGAACATCCGTTCTAATACGTCAGGCGGAATGCCATCACCGGTGTCGCTGACGGTGAGCCGCAGGTGCGGTCCCGGTGCGAGGGTTCCCCGCGACAGTGTCCGCGGTTCGCTCAGATCGACACGCTCGAGTACCACAGTCAGTACGCCGCCGTGCGGCATCGCATGCAGCGCGTTGGTGCATAGGTTCATCACTACCTGATGCAGCTGCGTGGCATCTCCAATCACCGCAGCGTTGCCCGCGAGTAGCGTCTGCTCGAGGCGGATACCCGGGGGCAGCGAGGCGGCGAGCAGTTCGAGGGTTTCCACGGTTACCGCCTGTACATGGACCGGCACCCGTTCGCCCAGGCCGCTGCGGCTGAAACCCAGAATGCGATCCACCAGCGACTTGCCCCGCTCGGCGGCATGCATCACGTTGTCCAGATAACGCCGCAGCGCGCTGCCCTCCGCGGACTGCCGGTGCGCCATTTCCCCGTATCCCAGGATGGCGCCGAGAATGTTGTTGAAGTCGTGAGCGATGCCGCCCGCGAGCGTTCCGATCGCTTCCATTTTCTGCGACTGCCGCAGCTGTGCCTCCAGGTGCTCTTTGTCGGCTTGTGCCTGCTTCTCCGCCGTGATGTCGATGGTTGAGCCGAGCAAACGGTACGGTTTGCCGGTCGCATCGCGCAGACAACGGCCGCGCGAGAGCAGCCAACGCCACTGGCCATCAGGTTGATGGATGCGGTATTCGCATTCGTAGCGCGCAGTACGCGCCTCGAAATGCTCCTGCAGCGCGCTCACGAACCGCGCTCTGTCATCGGGGTGAATGACGATGCGCGCCAACCAGGCAGTGCGCGTGGGGATATCGCTGTCTCCGCGCTGCCCCACCCACATTTTCATCTTCTGGGATAGGAACAGCCGATCGCTGGCGATGTCCCAGTCCCAATGACCCTCATTGGCCCCTTCCATCGCGAGCGCATATCGCTCCTCGCTTTGGCGCAGCGCCTGCTCGCTGGCCTCGACGCGCCGCAATTGGCGCAACAGCGCCACGATGGCCAGCACTCCGAGCAACGCCACCAGCAGCGTTCGCACGCCCAGCCGGGTGGCCTGGTCGCGCCAGCCGTGCAACGCGACGCCCGATTCCCGAGTGACCGCGAGGACCAGCGGCGTGTCGCGGACGCCGGCGACGGCAAGGAAGTTTCGCATGCCGTCGATAGGGCTCACGAATTCCGTCATGGGCGCGCCCGCACTCGCCGTAATCTGTGGGTAACTGCGTCCCACAATATCCGCGGAGCCAGGGATTCGAACCAGCAGCGTCCCGGAGTCTCGCAGCAGATGTATCGCCGAGCCCTGACCGAGGTTGACGGCATGATAGACCTGCTGCAGATCGTCGAGATCGACGTTGGCCGCGATGACACCGAGGAATGTGCCCTTGTCGTCCTCAAGGCGCAGCGATAACACGATCGCCGCGCGATTCTCCGATTTGGTGATCAGCGGTTCGCTCATGAACACGCCAGCCACGGTGCGGTCGCGGTGGGCGATGAAATACGCGCGATCGGAAACATCGAGATCGGGTGGCGAAGAGCCTCCGGAGCGATAGCGCCGAATACCCCGTGCGTCGGTGATCGTCAACATTCTGATCTGTCGCACGCCAGCAGCGCGATTCGCCAGCACCTCATCGATACGTTCGGGCGTCGACTTGAGTCCGTCGGTCTGGAACCAGCGCGCCGTGTCCTCGAGGAGCAGATCCACCGCTTGAAAGGCCCAGGCGGTTTGTTCGGCCAGCGTTCTTGCTTCGTTATCGATCTCGCGCCCGGTGGCGCTGAGCTCGTTCTCGTAAGCCCGCCAGGCGTCGTAGCAGGACGAAGCCGCAAACGCCAGGATGATCAGAATGCCGACAGCCTGAATTGCCCACCGTAGGCGCCTGAAGCGGCTTGGATGAGCGGGCTGCGGGGCGGTTTCTTTCAACGCGGGCATCGGGTCCGCACGGTATTCAGGTCCGTGGGTCGATCATAGCGTGGACGGCCCCCAGAAGCGTGTCCCGCGTCAGTGGCTTGGCGATGATCTGCGCGGCGCCGAGGGACCGTGCCGTAGTACCGGCACTCGACAGCCCGCCGCGGAATTGTCCAGAGAGCGCAATCAATGGAGTCCCCGGGTAGGATGCCTGAATCTCCTGCAGTAAGCATGCCCCGGCATGCTTGGGGCTTGATATGCTGGCGATCACAAGATCCGCCCGGCCCGGAATCTGCTTGTCGGGCCGCGCGTCCGGCACGTGATAGCCCGCGCTGCATAGCCACTCCTGGAGAAGCGCGCGCATCAGGGGATCTTCCTCAAATACGACGATCGTTGACATTACTCTGGCCCCGAATGGTCCAGCCACTGCCTCCTGGCGTGGTGGCTGCGTTGCGAAACAGAGTGCCGCGCGGGATCTACGAGGGCATGTCGGCGTCACCGGTCAGCATTACAGCTGTAATGCATGGCGCCGTTTGCGGGCGCTCCTAGGACTGCCCGTCCGTGGTAGAGGCGGCGATATAATGCGTCACGCTGGGGTCATCTTGCGTTAGCCGCCGGACCGCTTCCTGCAACTCTCGATCTGCTTTCGTGACTCGCTGATGCTGTCGCAAGTGTTCAGTCCAGGACTCCAGATAGAACGTCTCCAGGTAGCGTCCGGCATGGTCGCTATCACGGTAGAGGGCCCAGGCATACGCTCCATCGCGCTTTCTCTCGTGACTGAGCTGATCCATGGCCGACAGGAATGAACGCCGGTTGTCATCAGCAACGCGATATTCAACCGTAACCATCACAGGAGCGTCATTGGGCCCCGGATTCAGCAGGGCGGATGGCGCCGGCCAGTGCAATGAAGGGGTGAGGTCCATCGCCTTGCCATGTTGCAGCTTCCAACCCCAGGTTGCGGGGATCGCGAAAAGAAGTCCTATCGACGCGGTCCATAACGCATTGGCCAACCCGAGCCATCCGGCGATCTGCCCCCAAAGCGCGCTGCCCAACGTCATTGCGCCATAAAACGCGCTCACATAGATGGCCAGACCTCGGCCACGAACCCAGTCGGGCAATGCCAATTGCGCGGAAAGATTCAAGCTGGCCAGGACCATGACCCAGGACGTTCCGCCGACAAAGCTTGCCGCAAGGGCAAGGGCGGGAGTACGCGCCAGGGCGTATAGCGCCATCGCGAGTACCGTGCCGAGGGAACCGGCCAGCACTGTACGATCGGTGCCGATCAGCGCGCGCACCCGGCGCAGTTGAATGGCACCGACAATTGCCCCGATGCCGATCACCCCCAACAGCAGGCCATAGAGTTCCGGGCCTCCGGCGATCTGCTCTCGCGCGACGAGTGGAAGGAGTGCCCAATAGGCGCTCGCGAACACAAAAAACGCCGCGGCTCGCACGAGGGTCGACCGCAGTCGAGGGTTGTTGGCAGCGTGGCGATATCCCGTCCGCATCGCAGCGTAAAGCCGCTCGCTCGGCAGGTGTCCCGGCGGCTGCTGCGAGGGCCGCCACCAGGCAAGCGCTCCGATGACGCCAGCGTTGCTGACGCCGTTGGCCCAGAAGGGCGCCGAGATTCCGAAGGTAGCAATCAACACACCGCTCAGTGCGGAGCCCAGCGCGCGGCTCACATTTACGCCAGCACTATTCAGTGCCAATGCGGGGGCAAGATGCTCCCTTGGCACCAGATCCGGCACAACTGCCTGCCACGGTGGCGCAGTGAGGGCACCCGCGATCCCGATGACAAACAGAAAAAGGAGCAACGTTTGAGGTCCGACCAGCCCGCGCCAAACCAGGACAGCTAGCAGCGTTGACAAAACCGTGGTGGCAATCTCCGCAATCATCAGGAACTTGCGTTTATCTACAACGTCGGACAGTGCCCCTGCGGGAAAGGCAAACAGCAACACCGGCAGATTGCTGGCAACCTGGACCATCGCTACCAACCAGGGATCTGTGGTGAGGCTGGTCATCAGCCAGCCTGCGGCCGCTGTATACATCCAGCTGCCTATGTTCGAGACGACGGTTGCGGTCCAGATGACCGAAAAAACGGGATGGCGAAATGGACTCCAGGTGGAGACTACCTGAGCCGTTCCCGCCACGGGCGGTGGTGCAGAGGATTTCATCACCGAATCGGCTCGCCTCCGGGATCCTCGAGCACGAGCATGGAACGGCCCTGCAACACGGCGAGCGCGAGAGGTCGAACCGCCCAAGTGGGATCCAGTTCGGCTCGCAACGAATATTCGTGCTCCAAGCGGCGAAGACTGCCTGGAGAGGTGTGCTCCTGAATTGGCGCGACTAAAAGTACCGGCATCGGTGCCGCGTTGATCGGGCTCTGGCAGCGAGTGCGATAAAGAACGAACTCTCCATCCTCGCGGAGCGTTTGTCGCGGATCGTCCGCAAGTTGCAGCGCGGCGCTCGGCCACGTTGAGTCCATGCCATCTCCTACGATGAGCGTCACAATGACGACGATACTCCGACACAATCATTGTCGCGAAGCTTCTTGCCCAACTCCGGCCTGGATTGTGCGACGCACCTGCCCCGCAGAATTCATGTACCGCGGGTTCCGGCTTAATACAAGAATGGTGGACCGTATTGGCAGCCTCCCGGGCGTTGCGGGTATAGTCGGGCACCCCGAATTTTGACGGACGACTGAAGCTGTAATGATCCGCGGCGCCCGAGCACAGCGAGGTTTGTGGTTAGCCTTCCTGCTACCCGCTTTCGTGCTGCGTTCGCTGGTTCCGATGGGCTTCATGCCTATGTTCGGGCCTGGATTCAACGTCGGGCTCATGATGTGCGACGGCTATGCGCCCGTAATGCGGATGAACGCGGGCATGGACATGTCCACGCACGCGACCGGGCAGTCCTCAGAGCCGCTGCACGACCGGCTCGCCGATCCAACGGGTCACGGCTCGCCCGCGCAACAGAACCACAGCGCCTGCCCCTATGGTGCCAGTCCGGTGTTTGCCGGCGCGCCGGCGCTGGCTACGGCGAGCCTGGAGCTCGGGCGTTTGCCGGACCCGGTGCTACCGGTGCCGCAATTAACCGCCTTCCAGAGCATTGCCCGCGCGCAAACCCCGCGCGCCCCCCCGATTCACTCCTGAACGAGAGCTGCAGTCCGCACGCGCGGTGCCCCCCGTTGATGGCACCGCCTGTCGTCTGCGTTGGTTCATGGGGAGAATTCTCGTGGGTTCACGTCTACTCGTTTCGCTGTTCGCGGTGGCGCTCTGCGCACCTACCACGGTCGTTCATGCCGCCGTAGTCGGCAGCGTCCAAGTCACCGTTCGAGATGCCGAGAGTCATCCGGTCAGCGGCGCCAAGGCTCAGATCAAATCCGCCTCATCGGCCTGGTCGCGGGCCGCGATCACTGACGCCCGTGGGGAGGCGGTTTTCCAGACGGTCCCGATCGGCGATTACGCGCTCAGCGTTAACCAGACGGGGTTCGCGCTCGTCACCCGGGCAATTACAATCGTATCCGGCTCATCGGTCACCGCAACCGTCCAGCTTGGCACCGGTACTACGCTGCAACCCGTCACGGTCAGTGCGCTGGCCGAGGCGAGCACCGGGACCGCCACCCCGACCACGCTCGTGAATCAGGACGACATCGAGCGCACGCCGGGAGCGTCTCGCAGCAACAGTCTGGCAATGATCACCGACTTTGTGCCGGGCACGTATTTCGTCCACGACCAGCTGCACGTTCGCGGCGGCCATCAAACGACCTGGGAGGTCGATGGCGTCGAGATTCCCAACACCAATATCGCCGACAACCTCGGGCCCCAGATTGATCCCAAGGACATCGATACGCTGGAGACCGAGCGGGGCAGCTACGAGGCCGATCAGGGGGATCGGACCTATGGCGTCTTCAACGTCGTGCCCAAGACCGGGGTCGGTCGCGACAACGAAGGAGAACTCATCGTAAGCGGCGGCAATTTTGGCCAGACGAATGACTATGCCAGCATCGCCAGTCATAGCGGCGATCTGGCCTATTACCTCAGCGCCAACGGCAATCGCAGTGATCTTGGATTGCAGACCCCGGTGGCGCCCATCATTCACGATGCCGAAGACGGGTATGGGGGCTTCGGGACGCTGGTTTTCGATACGGGCCCCTCGGACCAGGTGCGACTGGTCAGCTCGGTGCGCCACGATGACTACGAGATTCCGAACACACCCGGCCAAATCGCGGATGATGTGCAGCGCGAGACCGATGCCTTCAGCATCCTCTCCTGGGTGCACACCCTCGAGCGCGATGCGGTGCTCACGAGCTCGGTCTTCTTCCACTACAACCAGGCGAACCTGGACGGCGCGCCGGACGACTTCCCGATCAGTACCACCGATCGGCGCTCATCGATCTATGTGGGCGGGCAGGAGACGCTGCGCTTTGCGATAGGTGACAACGAGATCCGGACCGGCCTGTTGGGCTCCTATCAACACGATACGCAACTCTTTGACGTGCTGTTCAATGACGGCAGCAGTTCCCCCTTCGCGCAGACGCTGCGCCCTTCGGGCGGACAGGTGGCAGCCTACGTCGAAGATACCTATCGCTGGACGCCGCGCCTGAACCTGATGGGCGGCTTGCGCGAGACTTACTTCACCTCCTCCGGCGTGACGGAGAACGCCACCAACCCGCGGCTCGGTTTCACTTACCGGATCCCCAAGCTCGAGTGGCTATTGCGCGGCTTTTACGGCACTTTCTATCAGCCGCCGCCGCTCGCCACTGTCTCCGGCCCCTTGCTGGCCTTTGCCCAGAGCAGCGACCTCGGCTTCATCCCGCTGCACGGGGAGCGCGACAAGGAATGGCAGGTCGGGCTCGCGATTCCTGTCCAGCGCTGGACGCTCGATATGGATTATTTCCGCACTCGGGCGACGAACTTCTTCGACCACGATGCCGTCGGCAACTCGAACATCTTCCTGCCGCTGACGGTGCAGGGGGCGTTGATTCATGCGACCGAACTCACCCTGCGCTCGCCGCGCTTCTGGAGCTTCGGCCAGGTGCATCTGGCCTACTCGAATCAGGTGGCGCAGGGCATCGGCGCGATAAGCGGCGGCCTGACGGACTTCAGCCCGTCAGCGGGCTACTTCGGGCTCGATCACGATCAGCGCAATACCGTCAATGCCGGCTTCGATGCCAGGCTGCCCTGGCGCGCATTCGCGTCGGCGAATCTCTATTATGGATCGGGATTTTCCAATGGTGATGGCGCACCGAGCCATCTGCCGAGCCATGCGAGCCTCGACCTGAGCCTCGGCAAGGCGCTGCTCGATAACCTGTCTGCCTCGGTCACGGTGCTGAATGTCGCCAACAAGCACCTCCTGATTGACAACAGTCTGACTTTCGGCGGTTTTCATTACGACAACCCGCGCGAAATCTATGGTGAGATCCGGTATCGGTTCGACTATTGAAAGCGTTGCAATGCAAAACAGGCCCTCAGGGCGGCCAGCCGAATAGCGGCGCCAGGTCGATATAGATCCAAAGCCGGTCGAGTAGCTTATCGCCATTGCGTCGAAGGTGGCTCGCCACCGGCAGCGGCACCTCTCGCCCGTCCGGCAGCGTATAGCGCACCGTCGACATCTGAACGGCTGCATTGCCCTCCGTCACCCGCGATTCACGTTGGTGAACCATGCCGGAGATGTTGCACATGAACTGGCGCAGTCCTTCCCGCGCCTCTGCCTTGGAGGAGACCGGCGGGTTGTTGGCAAAGCGCATGTCGATGTCTTCGGCAAACCATTCGGCCGTCAGGTCGGCATTGCATTGATCCGCTGTCTGGAAAAATGCCGATACCCAGTCCTTCTGATCGATGGGTCTTCGCACGCTCCCCGGTCTCGCACTGCCGCTCATGTGTTTCCTCAATTCACTTGATGGGGGGCTTCGGCAGCACGGTGGCTCCTGGCTCCAGCAGGTAGGTGTAGTCCAGCGAATACCACGGCGTCCCGACGTCGGCTGCGTCGGGATGGGGGTCGTCGTGCCGTACGAAGTCTCCGATCAGCGCCTGGGTGACCCCGAATTGCACATCCGAGTGCAGGTGTTGATCGGCGGGGTCATAGATCTGGGAGATCATGACTTTGAATCCCGGCTTGACGATCAGGGTGTGCAGATGTGCCGGCCGATAGGGATGCCGGTGCTGGGCCTTCAGCAGCCGTCCGACGACGCCATTCGTGGGGATGGGATAGCCGATCATCTTGACAGTCCGGAACCAGAACCGTCCCTGATCGTCAGTCGTAAACTTGCCGCGCAGGTTCATCTCCGCCTGTGCAGAATCCTGATTCTCGTACAGGCCGACGGGGGAGGCGTGCCAGACATCGACCTCTGCGCCTGCCAGCGGCAGCGCTTGCTGATCGATGACTGTGCCCGACACGAACAGAGGATCGCCGGGCGTGTCGGAGCGGATCAGCGTGCCGCCATTGCGCACGCGCGGCGCGTTGAGCCGCCAGAATGGCCCCAGGAGGTTCTGCGAGGTTTCCGTCTGCCCCTGGTTGCCGTTGTTCAGCAGACAGATCAGCGAGGAGATACCCAACGAACCCGCCATCAGCACGGACTCGTTGTGAGAATCGTTGGACTGCTGACCCAGCTGGTTGAGGATGGATGTTGCTTCCCGGAATTCAGCTTCGGTGAGCCGCACATCGGAAACAAATCCGTGCAGATGCTTCACCAGGGACACCATGATTTCGCGCAGCCGGGGGTCCTCGGTGCGCTCCATGACCTTGAGAACGGCGGGGGTCACATCCTCGTATCGTCGGATCATCGAGTCACTCCGCGCCGGGAACGCTTCATGCCACTGCCAATTCCGGTGTCCGATTGGCCAGCATTGGGTGTGCAACAAATCGGGTCCATTGACATCCTCCTCTCCCTCAAGGGACGAGGATTCCTTCTGCAAGACGGCGATGTCCCGCCGCGAGGATATTGTGAGCTGCGTTGACGTCACGATCGTGGATCGCTCCGCACACAGGGCACTTCCATCGGATTGTCGGGCGACTCGCGGTTTTAGCCGCCTTTTTTGAGATCACTTTGCAGATCTTCTCCCGCAAAGTTACCCAGGCTGCTCTGCGCAGCGGGTGCATCGCTGCGATTGGCCTTCTGTCCCTTCTTTCCGTCGTCGCTGGGGCGGTCCCGGTAATCGGTGACATCGTCGCCCGCATCGTCGCTGCGATCTTTCAGTCGGTCCAAATTCTGCCTCGGCTCGCTCATCGCCTGCTCCTCATTCACGTTTGCCGTGCTTCATGTGAGTCGGTGCAGCTAGGGCTGCCCTGACCCTCCCGAAGACCCATAAATTTGGCCGTTGGCGAAGCTACCCTGGTTGTCCGCCAACAGGACATAGATGCCGCCCAGTTCGGCCGGCATGCCGGGTCGTCCGAGTGGCGTCTGGCTGCCGAATTTCTTCTGCTTTTCCACCGAAGCGCCGCCACTGATCTGGAGCGCAGTCCAGACCGGTCCTGGCGCGACCCCGTTCACCCGGATACCCTTCGGTCCGAGTTGCTTGGCGAGCGACTTGACGAAATTCATCGTCGCCGCTTTCGTCTGCGCGTAATCGTAGAGCTCCGGCGAGGGGTCGTAAGCCTGCTCGGATGCGGTGGCGATGATGCTGGAGCCTGGCTGCAGATGGGGAAGGGCAGCCTTGATGATCCAGAACGGCGCGTAAATATTGGTCTTCATGGTCCAATCAAATTGCTCGCTCGAAATATCGAGTATCGAGTCGTGAGCCTGCTGTCGTCCCGCATTGCTGACCAGGATGTCGATGCCGCCGAGCGCCTGGACGCTGCGCTCCACGAGTTGTTTGCAGAAGCTCTCATCACGAATATCGCCCGGTATGGCTTCGGCTTTTCTACCGGCCTGACGAATCAGCGCCAGAACCTCATCGGCGTCGGGTTGTTCGGCGGCCAGGTAATTGATGGCCACATCGGCGCCTTCGCGGGCAAAGGCGATCGCCGCCGCACGTCCCATGCCTGAATCGCCGCCCGTGATCAGCGCCTTGCGGCCCGTCAGTCGGCCCGAGCCTTTGTAGCTCGCCTCGCCATGGTCGGGTTTCGGTTGCATCCGGGAGCACAGACCAGGCCAGGGTTGATGTTGTTCGGGAAAGGGGGGCTTCGGGTATTTCGTTGTGGGATCCTGTCTTTGCACAACGGACGATGCGGTTTCGCCCACGGCAGCCGATGCGGCTGTCACGAAGCCGGCGAGGCTCAGTCCAATGGCTCCGCTGACTTCGCGGCGCGTGATGGCAGAATCGGCTGTTCGCTGGCTCATGCGTGACTCCTCGGTCGGATAAGTCAGCATGTATCACCGCCGGTGATATTCGCAGGTAAGGATATCGCCACGAAGTGTAGGAATGTGGAGACCAGCATGAAGCGCCTCCGTGGCCTCCATGCATCCGGATCTAGTCATCGCCCTGACCAGCGTCTGTGCCGGAGCGTTCTTTGGATTCCTCATCTATTCACTGCGTACAAATCGCGCAAGACGCCGGGGTGCGAGTTCAACGCGGCCGGGAGAATGAGATCCCGACGATAGAGCAGGGCCGCCTCGGCGACTTTCAGGCGCTACGCCCGAGTTGTGTTCTGCTACACTAATGGTGTCCAGTGCAGGATGCTGGGGCGACGGTGCGAACGGCGTAAGTCCGTGAAAATGCTGGGTATATCCCCCAGATAGCAGAGTCCCGTCGTCCACCCAATTCAGGGCCGTTAGCTCAGCTGGTAGAGCAGGAGACTCTTAATCTCTTGGTCGTAGGTTCGATCCCTACACGGCCCACCATTCATATCAATCACTTCGGCAGTGTGTGGTTCGGACTGCGAACTATCTGACCCTGGATTTGCTACCAATTCGCTTCCATCGCCCGAAAAGAGGTCGTAGCGACGCGCTCGCCGATGCCATCGAGTGCGATCGGCCAGAGATCCGAATACACATCCATGGCGAACGCCGCGCTGTGATGGGCGTCTGCACGAGCTTCGGGCTCTGATTTTCCGTGATGAGCGCCGAGGCGAATGAGTTACGCAGGTCTTGGTTCCGGTGCCCCCATGCGGCTACTGGGCCGCGGCTGTCTGTGAGGCTGGCGCGAGTCTCGCTGACTTAAGTTTGACGCTGCGGCACAGGACGGTCTCTTCCCCGTCGCAGGAAAGCGAGGACTCCATGACGCGATTCGAGTTGAACGGCGAGCCCATTGCAGTGGACGCCACGCCGGACACACCGCTTCTTTGGGTGCTGCGCGATCACCTTGGCATGGCGGGAACGAAATTCGGCTGCGGCAAGACCCTGTGCCGCGCGTGCACGCACGTGCCATCGTCGAGGGACACAGGCACGGCAGCGCCGGCGCCGTCGTTGCGACTTATCTTGCCGAGTTGCGCTACGAGACCAACGAACTTGACGCAGGCTGAGTGCGGTGTCGTGGCTCGAACGAGCCTACGTGGCGTTGCGCTGCCACGATGCCGACGAGGCACGGCGTTCGCTGGCGCTAGGCGCGGATGCGTTCATCTGGCAAGGTTTCGGTAAGTTTCAGCTCTATACGCACAATCGCACAGAGGCTGCGGCGCTTGTTCGTGAAGCAGGCAGGATTAGTAGCGCTTAAGTACGCAATTGCGCGCCGGCAGTCACATTTCTATCGAATGTCCAGTTCATCCACGTGCCGGGCGCGTTGACGATCGCGCCAACCTGCTCGTGTTGGGTCGGCATACCTCCATTGGACCCTGGGCGGTTCTCGGAACGGGTAGAGGAACCTGGGCGATTCGTGATTTTGTCAGGCAGGTATTCTGTCGCGCGAACGAGCGCGCAAATCCTCAATGGCCTGCGACAGGAACGTACGCCGGCTCGCGGATTTCACGCGCTTCACATCGGCATTGAGCGCCGTCCATCGGAAACCCCGTGGAATTTCCAATTCCGGCCATGTGGCAAACAAACGCGAGCGACCGGGTGCCAGGTACAGCAAATCGAAGAGTGCTTTCTCGGGCGTTGCTATCAGGCTGCCGTCCTTCTCGTGCGGTTCGTAGCCATGGAACAGGGCGGGCGGCAGGTGATGCAGCGAGACCGTCGCCACCGGGGTCTTGCAGCGCCGGGTTCGGCCCAGCGTCACGGCGTACACCACTGCCGGCACCTGCTCGATCAAGCCGTGGTGATATAGCGCGGACTGTAGTGAGACGTAAGCCAGATACGGCGCCGCGAGCATCGTCGGCAAAGCGAAGCGGCTCACCCGCTCAGCGAGACCCCAGCGACCGCGGGCGATGTGCACTATGAAGGCGGCTGCGGCGAGACGTCGCAAGATCATGTGAGTGCTCGCGATGGTGGTGCCGAACAATGCGGCGGCATCGCGGGTCTCAAAGCCTGCCGCTTGCAGCTCGCGTAGGCGCCTGAGCGCTTCGATCTGCGTCATGGTTGCAGCGCTTCCAGTGCCTGAGTGACGCGTGCCTGAATCTGGTGCCAGATCTGACGCTTTCGATAGTGGTCCTGGTAGTCCGCCTCGAGGTACGCCAGCACCTGGCCCGCGAATTCGTCGTAGCCTACGCCCATGGCGTTCTCCACGGCCTTGGGGAGGGACTTCCCAAGAGGCTGCGGCAGCGGTTCCTTTCCGGCCCCGGCGTCCAGCAGCAGATTCAGATCGAACACATCACGCGCCTGGATTTGGTTGCGATGAGCAAGGGCTCCGATCTTCTGGCGGAAAGCGGCCTCTGGCAGGTAGTGCTGCACCAGGATCGGCGGCAGCCGGTATCGGCGTAATAGTTCCGGATCGACGCTTTCCAAGGCCACGCCAGGATCCAGACCGCGGCGGGAGAACTCGATCTTGGTCGGAATCTCCTGCGCGCTGTCCTCGACGCGCAGCCGAATTTTCCAGCGCTGGGTGGTTTCAGTCTGTTTGGGAGCAGTGGACTGGGTGATGGAGATGCCCCGCGTCGCAAGTGCATCGATGAGCGCACGTGCCGCTAGCACGTGCTGCACGGTGCCTCGCAGCGTATTCGACTGCATGACCGCGATATCCAGGTCGATGTCTTCGGAGTAGCGGATGCTCTTGGCGAAGAATCGCAGGTTGCAGCCGCCTTTGAGGACGTAGAGCTTACGGTCGACGCGCGCGCCGAGAACCCGCAGAAATTGCAGGTGAAAGATCTCGATGGCCTCGCGCCCGCCGGGCATGGGTCGCTCGCTTGACAATACAGGCTATAAACATAGGTGTTGATTATGCGTATTGTCAAGAAGCTGATGAGGCGCACTTCATCAAGCTCCCGCTTCCGGGATTTCAGTCATCGGCTATCTCGAATGAGGAAAGACGTAAGTCACTGATTATTAGGAAGCGCCTGGTGGTAGCCGCGCGGGAAGTGGATCTGGATCATTTGCCGGGATTAGATGGCGGCATGCGGATTGTCGATACCGACAACGGTCATGAGTTATGAAATCCATACCACTCACGTCGCTCATGTTGGATATTGCGCACCGAATCATTTGGTTCGAGCCTCCGGAGCAGGCGCTCTCTGACCCGGTCCGCTTCATGGCGTATGCGATGACCTACGCGCGTCACGAGGATATGCGAATGATACGAAGGTACATTTGCGACGACGATTTTCGCGAAGCCCTCGACCAAGCTCCTCCTGGCATCATTGACGCAAGGTCATGGGCATATTGGAACTCAAGGATGGGTCGATATCCGGCACGCCCCTTCCAGTTCGACAGTTTGTCCCTGTGGTTGAAACAGATATACGCTTGATCTCCAGGTAAAGCCCTGAATTTGATTTCCGATATCGGACGCTGTCCCGGAATGTCGCTGCAATCCCAGCTCCCCGTGACCTGCTCCCTCTCTGGGGAAAATATTCTCCGGCGCACCGGCGGTCGTTTCGATGGACAATGCGGCCAGGAAAACCCATGAACCTACCGACGCTCAGGAGCAATTCCTCGGAAAAGGACCGCCTTCCGACGCGCATCGTTGGGCTGGGTGCCTCCGCGGGCGGCCTTGAGCCGCTGGAACAGTTCCTGGCGCAGGTGCCAGTGCACAGCGGGCTCGCCTACATCGTCGTTCAGCATCTGGACCCGACGCACAAAGCAATGTTGGCAGAATTGCTGCAACGGGCGACGTCCATGCCCGTTCGCGAGGCGACGGCGTCCTTGCGGGTGGAACCGAATGCCGTCTACGTGATTCCTCCCAATACCGAACTCAGCGTAAAAGGCGGAATTCTGCGTCTCGCCGAACCGAGCGAGCCGCGCGGGATGCGCCTGCCCATCGACGTGCTGTTCTGCTCGCTCGCCGCGGATCAGGGGGCTCGCGCTATCGGCGTCGTCTTATCGGGCATGGGGTCGGACGGGA